>Ga0114976_10000625_pt1 | contig 22150 bp, 24 predicted proteins | sample S_130805_EF_Meta_FD_87319 | JGI IMG/M metagenome (GOLD analysis project Ga0114976, IMG submission 87319) | Freshwater microbial communities from Lake Simoncouche, Canada to study carbon cycling - S_130805_EF_MetaG | ecosystem: Environmental > Aquatic > Freshwater > Lake | place: Lake... | reverse complement strand
GCCAGCGCGTGATCCTGCTGGAAGCCGGCCCGCCCGATCGCCACCCCTGGATCCACATCCCCGCCGCCATGCTGAAGCTGCTGCAGAACCAGCAGCTGGTGAACTGGGGCTACACGACCACACCCGAGCCCGGCTCGAACAACCGGGAAATCCGCTGGCCGCGCGGCCGCACCCTCGGTGGGTCGTCGTCCATCAACGGCATGCTCTATGTCCGCGGCAACCCCTCCGACTTCGACACCTGGGCGCAGATGGGCTGCCGCGGCTGGTCGTACGACGACGTGCTGCCGCTGTTCCGCCAATCCGAGACCTATGTCCAGAAGGGCGATGCGGAGGTTCGCGGCCAGGGCGGCCCGCTGCAGGTCGAGGACTACCGCACCATCCTGCCGCTGACGCACAAGTTCATCGAGGCGGCGCAGCAGGCCGGCCACCCCTTCCGGAAGGATTTGAACGGCAAGGAGCAGGAGGGCGTCGGCTATTCGCAGATGACCCGGCTCGGCCGCTGGCGCGGCTCGACCGCGCGCACTTTCCTCGCCCGCGCGAAGGGCAAGGTGCAGGTCGAGACCGAGGCGCAGGCGACGCGGCTGCTCTTCGAGGGGAAGCGCTGCGTCGGCGTCGCCTTCCGCCAGAACGGGGTGATGCGCGAGCTGCGGGCGGCGCGCGAGGTGATCCTCTCGGGCGGCGCGGTGAACTCGCCGCACCTGCTGCAACTCTCGGGCATCGGCCCGGCCGAGCACCTGCAGGAGCTCGGCATCGAGGTGGTCCACGACCTGCCCGCGGTGGGTGCGAACCTGCAGGACCACTACGTCTCGCGCGTCCAGCATCGCGTGAAGGACATGCTCAGCACCAACCAGCTCGCGCACGGCCTGCGGCTGGTCGGTGAAGTCGCCAAATTCTTCGGCCTCGGCCGCGGCGCGCTGACCTTCGGCGTGACGACGGCGCAGGTCTTCTGCAACTCGCGCGAGGGCCTGGCGGCGCCCGACCTGCAACTGCTGTTCACGCCGGCAAGCTACGCGCTCGGCCAGTTCGGCGTGCTGGAGAAGGCGCCGGGCATGACCTGCGCGATCTGCCCGGTGAAGCCGGACAGCCGCGGCACGGTGATGGCGACCTCGCCCGATCCCTTCGCGCGTCCGGCGATCCGCCCGAACTATCTGGCGGCGCCCGAGGATGCCCGCAAGCTCGCCGCCGGCATCCGCCTGGTGCGCGAGATCTTCGCCCAGCCCGCCATCGCCAGGTACAGCGTCGAGGAGATCCTGCCCGGGCCGGGCGTCGCCAGCGACGAGGAGCTGCTCGCCTTCAACCGGCAATACGGCACGACGATCTACCACCCCGTCGGCACCTGCCGCATGGGCGAGGACCCGGCGAGCGTGGTCGACAGCCGGCTGCGCCTGCGCGGCCTCGCGGGGCTGCGGGTCGCGGATGCCTCCGTGATGCCGACGCTGACGACGGGCAACACCAATGCGCCGACCATCATGATCGGCGAGAAATGCGCGCAGATGGTGCTGGAGGAGGCGGCCTGACCACTCCCTCCCCCGTGAAAGGGGGGGTGAGGGCGCTGCCGACCGCTCACCCTCCAAGCCACAGCCGCTGATCGAACCGGAACGCCGCGACGCTCTCCACCCGCGCCTCCGCCGCCCGGGGATGCGCGGGGTTGAGCAGCAGGTTCGTCGCCTCCGGCACCAGCACCGAGGGCACCCGCAGCACCGCGCTCCGCCCCGCCCGCGCCCAGGCATCGCCGACGCCGCGCGGATCATCGGGCAGCGTCGCGGCCTCGAAATCCTCGGGCAGCGCGACCCGCATCAACACGTAATCCTCCGGCAGCAGGTCGGGCGGCAGGTCGAGATGCACGCGCACCTCGAGCACCGCCAGTGCCGGATGCTCGGCGAGGTACACCATCGGCACGCCCGGGCTGTTCCAGCGCCCACCCCAGCGCCGCGCCCCTTCGCCCGAAAGATCCGCATGCACCGCCCGGCAGACCCGCCAAGCAGCGATCACGCCGCGATGCCGTGCGCGATCCGCCCCAGCAGCGTCTCCACCTGGCGCGCGCCGACCTCGGTATCGAGCAGGCCGAGCGGCGCCGCGCCGCTGAGCGCCGTGGTCGGCCGCCGCAGCCAGGTCGCCGCCTTGCCGCGCTCGCCGAACGTGGCCTCCGCCTCGGCGATGACCCGCAGGATACGCACCAGCCGGTCCGACTGCTCGGGCGAGAGCCGGCCGAGGCCGCGCCGGTGCGCCAGCGTCTTGCGCGGCAGCGCCAGCCGGTCGAGCTCCGCCGCCGAGAGCCGGCCGGAGGCGATGGCCTCGTCGACCAGGGCGACCGGCAGCCCGGCGCGCACCGCTTCGACCAGCCCAGGCCCATTCAGATCGAGCGCCGCGCTCATGGGGTCCTCCGGCGATATGCACGGATAAGGTGGGCATTTCGCCGAGCCAGCGCAAGCCCGCTGTTTCTGCTACCCCGCCCGCGTGATCCTCGCCCGCCCCTTGGCCGACCTCCCCGTCACCGAAGCCCTGCCGGCGCTGACCGAGGCGTTGCGCGCCGGCTCGAACGCCGTGCTCATCGCCCCGCCCGGCGCCGGCAAGACCACCCTCGTGCCGCTGGTGCTGAAGGACGAGCCCTGGGCCGCCGGCCAGCGCATCCTCGTCCTCGAGCCCCGCCGCGTCGCCGCCCGCGCCGCCGCCCGCCGCATGGCCGACCTGGTCGAGGAACCGCTCGGCGGCACCATCGGCCTGGCGACCCGCCTCGACCGCGCCTTCTCCGACCGCACGCGCGTGGAGGTCGTGACCGAGGGCCTGCTGGTCCGCCGCCTGCAATCCGACCCGGGGCTCGAGGGCGTCGCCGCCGTGCTGTTCGACGAGGCGCATGAGCGCAACCTCGACACCGACCTCGCCCTCGCCCTGTGTCTTGACCTGCAGCGTGCGCTGCGCCCCGAGCTGCGCCTGCTGGCGATGTCGGCGACCATCGACGGCGGCGCGTTCTCCGGCCTGCTGGGCGACGCGCCCACCATCGAGAGCCTGGGCCGCGCGTATCCGGTGACGATCGAGCACCGCCCGCGCGACCTCACCGACCCGCGCGACCTGCCGGAGGCCATGGCCGGCGCCATCCGGACCGCGCTGCGCGAGCACCCGGGCGACGTCCTCGCCTTCCTGCCGGGCTGGGGCGAAATCCGCCGCACCGCCGAGCGCCTCGGCGGCATCGACGCCGATGTCCTGCCGCTGCATGGCGAAATGCCGCCCGCCGAGCAGGACCGCGCGCTCACCCCCGGCCCGCGCCGCAAGGTCGTGCTGGCCACCTCCATCGCCGAGACCTCGCTGACCGTCCCCGGCGTGCGCATCGTGGTCGATGGCGGCTTCCGCCGGACACCGCGGCTCGACCCCGCCTCCGGCCTCTCGCGCCTCGTCACGGTGCGCATCAGCAAGGCCGCCGCCGAGCAGCGCGCCGGCCGCGCCGGCCGCACCGCGCCCGGTGTGGCGATCCGTCTATGGTCCGAGGCATTGCATCGCGGCCTGGCACCCTCCGACCGCCCCGAGATCCTGGAATCAGAGCTCTCCGGCCTCGCCCTCGACCTGGCCTCCTGGGGCACCGCCGAAGCCGATCTCGCCTGGCTCGACCCGCCGCCCGCCGGCGCCATGGCCGCGGCGCGCACGCTGCTGCGCGACCTCGATGCGCTCGACGCCGAGCACCGCGTCACCGCCATCGGCCGCCGCATGGCCCGGCTCGGCACCCATCCGCGCCTGGCCCGCATGCTCGCCGCTGCCGACGACGACGGCGAGCGCGCACTCGCCGCCGACCTCGCCGCCCTGCTCGAGGAGCGCGACCCGATCCGCGCCCGCGAGGCACCGGCCGACATCCATCTCCGCCTCGACCTGCTGCACGGCGCCGACAACGCCGAGGCCGACCGGGCGACCATCCACCGGATCCGCCGCGCTTCCGCGCTGCACCGCCGCCGCCTCGGCGTCCACGGCACCACGGCACCCGAGGGCGATGCCGGCGCGCTGCTCGCAGCGGGGTTTCCGGATCGCATCGCGGCGAAGCGCGGCGTCATGGACGGCGCCTTCCGGCTGGCGAGCGGGCAGGGCGCCCGGCTACCCGCGACCGACCCGCTCGCCAAGGCGCCGCTGCTGGCCGTCGCCGACCTCGCCCTGCAGGGCACCGAGGCGCGCATCCGCATGGCCGCCCCGCTCGACCGCGCCGTGCTCGAGGCCCGCTTCCCCGAGCGCTTCGGGCGCGAGGAGGGCGCCGCCTTCGATGCCCGCGCCGGCGCCGTGCTGGCGCGCCGCCGCCTGCGCTTCGGCCCGCTGATCCTGGAAGAAGAGATCATCCCGCGCGCCGACCCCGCCGCGGTCGCCGAAGCCCTCGCCGCCGCCATTGCCGAGCGCGCCCTGCGCGACCTGCCCTGGGCCGACGCCGCGCGGCAGCTTCGGGCGCGCATCGGCTGGATGCGACGCGTCGAGGGCGCGGCCTGGCCGGACCTTTCCGACGAGACCCTCGTCGCCACCGCGCCGGACTGGCTCGCGCCGCAGCTGCACGGCCTGTCGAAGCTGACCGAGCTAGCCACGCTGAACCTGCACGACATCCTCGCCGGTCGGCTGGAATGGGAGCAGCGCCGCCGCCTGGACGCCGCGCTGCCCGCCCGCCTCGCCCTGCCGCTCGGCCGCAGCGCGGCGATCGACTATGCCCGCGACACCCCGACGCTCGAGGCCCGCGCGCAGCACCTCTATGGCCTCGCCACCCTGCCGCCGCTCGCCGAGGGCCGGGTGCCGCTGCAGGTCGCGCTGCTCTCGCCGGCCGGGCGCCCGATCGCCGTCACCGGCGACCTCGCCGGCTTCTGGCAGGGCGGCTGGCAGGATGCCCGCAAGGACATGCGCGGGCGGTACCCGAAGCACAATTGGCCGGAGAACCCGGCGACCGCCGCCCCCGACCCGGTGCGCGAACGCCGCTGAGCCCGCCGGCGATTGCCGCCGTCGCCGCGCAGGCCTATGCTCAACCTGTTGAAAAACATCAACTTTTCGGGAGCATAGTCGCATGCGCCGCAGAACCATCCTGGCCGGCCTCGCCCTGCTCGTCGCCGCGCCCGCCCGGGCCGCCGACCACCGCGCCTTCGAGCGCGCCAAGCTCACCCTCGCCCAGGCGGCCGAGGCCGCGGAACGCGCCATCGGCGCCGGCGCCCGCGCCGTCGAGGTGGAGTTCGAGGGCCGCGGCGACCGGCCCGGCCGCTTCGAGGTGAAGGTCGCCGCCGCCGAAGCGCTGTTCGAGGTCAAGATCAACGCCGAGACCGGCGAGGTCATGGAGCGCGAGGAGAAACGCCTCGAACGCCTGCTGCGCCGGATGACCCACCGCGAGCTGATGGTGGCGCAGACGACGCTCGCCCAGGCCGTCGCCGCGGCCGAGCGCGAGGCCGGTGGCCGGGCGATCGGCGCCGAGCTCGAGCGCGACGACGGCCGGGTGCTCTGGGATATCGAGCTGATCCGCGACGGCCGCAGCCAGGCGGTCAAGGTCAACGCCGCCGACGGCACGGTGCTGCGGCGAAGCTGACCGCGCCGCGGCGACGTCCCGCCGCATGCCGCTGACCCATCCCGACAGGGAGCTCTGGCCCGGCATCACCAAGCAGGACCTCGCCGAGTACTGGGCGGCGGTCGCGCCGCGCGCGCTGGCGGAGATCGCCCGCCGCCCGCTCGCGCTGGTGCGCTGCCCGGAGGGCATCGCCGGCGCGCATTTCTTCCAGAAGCATGCCGGCCATGGCCTGCCGCCGGGGCTGCGCGCCGGCGAGGCGGCGGGCCAGCCCTATCTCGCGCTCGACGACGCGGCGGGGCTTGCCGCCTGCGCGCAGATCGCGGCGATCGAGTTGCATGGTTGGGGGGCGACCGAGGCCGACCCGGCGCATCCCGACCGCCTCACCTTCGACCTCGACCCGGGCGAGGGCGTGGCCTTTGCCGAGGTCGTCGCCGCGGCGCGCGACCTGCGCGGGCGGCTCGCGGCGCTCGGCCTCGCGCCCTTCTGCCGGACGACGGGCGGCAAGGGGCTGCACCTGGTCTGCCCGCTCGACGGCAGCGCGGACTGGGATCAGGTGCGCGATGTCGCGCGCGGCGTCGCCCAGCGGCTGGAAGCGGAGGCGCCCGAGCGCTTCGTCGCCAGCGTGCCGAAGGCGAAGCGGCGCGGCCGCATCCTGGTCGACTGGCTGCGCAACGGCCTCGGCGCGACGGCGATCTGCAGCCTTTCGCCGCGCGCCCGGCCGGGCGCGCCGGTGGCGACGCCGCTCGCCTGGCGGGAGGTGACGGCGCGGCTCGATCCGGCGCGCTTCACGATCCGCACGGTGCCGGCGCGGCTCGCGCGGGGGGATGCCTGGGCGGGCTTCGCCGCGGCGGCGACGGGGCTGCCGGCCCTTACCCGAGCAGCGCCGCCGCCGCCGGCGCCAGCGCCCCCTCGGCGAAGGGATTGACGATGCGCAGCGGCCCCTGCCGCCCGCCATCTGCGAGGTCCTCCGACAGCAGCGCGGTGCAGCCGCCCTCGGCGGCCGTCGCCACCAGCAGCGCATCCCAATAGGAGGCGCGGCCGGCCACCGCCTCGGCCAGCGCCGCCCGCAGCGCAGCCGCGCTCGGCGCCAGGCTCGGGAAGAGCAGGAGCCAGTCCTCGACCTGCCGCGCCGCCTCGGCGCGCGGCACGATGCCCTTGCGGGTGACGGCGGCGTAGAATTCCGACAGCGCCTGCAGGGTCAGCACGCAGTCGCGCTCGACCGCGCGGTCGAGGATCGCCGCGGCGATCGCCTGCTTCCCGCCGGCCCGGCTGTCGAAGGCGTAGACGAGGATGTTGGTGTCGAGGCTGAAGCGCTCAGCGCTCATGCAGCGCGTCGCGGTCCAGCGCTTCGGCGCCGAGCGGCCAGCCCGCAGCGGTCCGCGCGCGGGTGCGGGCGCGCGCCGCCTCCTGCTCGGGCGACAGGCGGCGCGCGCTGCCCTCGATCGGCACCAGGCGCGCCACCGGCTTGCCGTTGCGGGTGATGGTGAAGGCGGCGCCGGCCTCGACCTCGCGGACATAGCGCGCGAAGGCCTGATTGGCGTCGCGCAGCGGCACGGTCCGATCGCGGGGCAGGCTGTCCATGCGAATTATGTAGCACGTATGCGCGCTACATTGCAGTGGAATTGTAGAATAAGATTGAATTCCTGTATCGGCCAGGGTATAAAGTCCCATTTTCCCTCCCGCGCGAGCCCCAGCCATGCCCACCCCGAACACCATCCCCGCCCCGAAGCCCAAATTCCCGCTCCCCGACGCCACCACCCCCGCGCCGCTGGCCCCCGGCGAGGCCGAGTTCGACTTCACCACCCTCGACCCGCCGCTCCGCGCTGAGCCCCCGAACCCCCGCCGCCGCGGCCCCGGTCGCCACGCCCCCCGCAGCCACTGGGCCGCCCCCGACCCGCTCGACCCGAGCCTCACCCCCGCCCGCCCCTGGGAGCCGATGTCCGACACCGAGTGGGAGGCGATCAGCCTGCTGCTCTGGGGCTCCGGCTGCGGCTTCCGCGGCCCGCTGCGCGACCGCCCCGACGACCAGACCATGCGCGACCCGCGCGCCCGGCTGGATGCGATCTTCCGCGGCGCCACGCTGAAATGGCAGACCGAGAAGGGCCCGGTCCGCGCCCCCTGGCGGGCACTACCGGAGCAGTTCGGCAAGCCCGACACGGTCAGCCGCACCCATCGCCGCTGGGCCCATGCGAAACTCTGGCTCCGCCTGCTCGCCGCCGCCTTCACCCGCGACGGCGACCCGGTGCTGCGCGGCATGGCGCATTGGATCTGCTGCGCCTATCGCCGCGCGATCGGCGTCATGGGCCTGCGCGCCGTCACCGAGGCGCGCAAGCTCGGCGCGCATTCCGCGCTCACCGCCCCGCCGCACTGGCTGCCGGATCAGCGCCTGCACGCGCCCTGGCAGCGGCTGATGCAGGGCATCGCGGCCGCCCTCGCCCGCGGCATCCCCTGGCAACCGCCGCCCGGCCTCAGCGGGGAGGCCGACCTGCCGCTGCTCTGGGGCCGCATCACCGGCCGCCGCCCGCTGCCGCGCTGGGCCGAGCCGGCATGAGGGTGCTGTCCGAAAGCAAATCCAAGGACTTGCCGCCGGATGCCCGCCCGCGCACCGTGCCGCATCATCACCGCGACGGGAGCAGCGAATGCAGAACACCGAGGAGATCTGGCGCCTGGTCGATGCGAAGCGCGAGGAGTTCATCGCGCTGTCGGACCGGGTCTGGGGCATGCCCGAGCTCGCCTATCTCGAGGCCAAGTCCTGCGCCGAGCACACCGAGATGCTGCGCGCCCAGGGCTTCCGGGTGACGGAGAAGCTCGCCGACATCCCGACCGCGGTGATGGGCGAGGCGGGCGAGGGCGGGCCGGTCATCGCCATCCTCGGCGAATACGACGCGCTGCCGGGGCTCAGCCAGGAAGCCGGAATCGCCGAGCCGCGGCCGCTGCCGGGGGATGGCTCGGGCCATGGCTGCGGCCACAACCTGCTGGGCTCGGCGAGCCTGCTGGCAGCGACCGCGGTGAAGGACTACCTGGCGGCGAACGGCCTGCCGGGCCGCGTGCGCTACTATGGCTGCCCGGCCGAGGAGGGCGGCGCGGCCAAGGGCTTCATGGTGCGCGACGGGGCCTTCGATGACGTCGACATCGCGATCTCCTGGCACCCCGCGGCCTTCGCGGCGGTGCAGGAGGCCGTGTCGCTGGCGAATACCCGCATCGACTTCAGCTTCGTCGGCCGCGCCAGCCATGCCGCCGCGGCGCCGCATCTCGGGCGTTCGGCGCTCGATGCCGTCGAGCTCATGAATGTCGGCGTGAACTACATGCGCGAGCACATGCCGAGCGATGCGCGCATCCACTACGCCTATCTCGATGCCGGCGGCGTCGCGCCGAACGTGGTGCAGCCGACCGCCAAGGTCCGCTACCTGATCCGGGCGCGGGACCTGGTCGAGCTGAAGCGGCTGATCGCCCGGGTGCGCAAGATCGCGGACGGCGCGGCGCTGATGACGGAAACCACCGTGGACGCGAAGGTGGTCTCCGGCGTCTCGAACCTGCTGGGCAACCTGCCGCTCGAGCGGGCGATGCAGGCCAACCTCGATCGCCTCGGCCCGCCGCCCTTCGACGATCTCGACCGGGCGCGGGCCGCCGAGTTCCAGGCGACGCTGTCGGAGGAGGACATCGCCTCCTCCTGGCGCCGGATCGGCCTGCCCGAGCGCCGCGGCGTCACGCTCTGCGACGTGGTGCCGGCTCTCGAGACCAAGGGCGCGCCGATGGTCGGCAGCACCGATGTCGGCGACGTGTCGTGGGTGGTGCCGACGGTGCAGGCGCGCGGCGCGACCTATGCGATCGGCACGCCCGGCCATTCCTGGCAGCTCACCGGCCAGGGCAAGCTGCCGGCGGCGCACAAGGGTATGGTGCATGTGGCGAAGGTGATGGCCGGCACCGCGGTCGATTGCCTGCGCGACCCGGCGCTGATCGAGGCGGCCAAGGCCGATCTGGCCGAGCGCACCGCGGCCGACCCCTATGAACCCGTGCTGTCGAAGGACGTCCAGCCGCCCTTCGGCATGTCTAAGGCCGCCGGGTGAGCCCGGCGTCGCGCCCGCCCTCGATCGGGGGCGGGCGCGGCGCGGCGACCCGGGTCCGAAGCGGTCAGCTGCCGAGGCGGCTGCCGCCGCGGAGTTCGTCGAAGCCCTCGCGGCGGGCCTCGTGGTCGACCACGAGGTTCAGCGCGACGAGGATGGTGAGGCCCACGAGAAACGGAACCATATCAGGAAGCTCCTGCTGTGGCTTCCTCCCCGGTCTCAATTCTTTTGTGCAGTGCAACATGGGGCTGCACAAGCGGATTCCAACCTGCCACCCGGCGGTAAACACAGGGTTACTCGGCGAAATCGGGCGGCGGGTCGTCGAGCGCCGGCGCCACCACCGCCAGCGGGTCGCGGGCCAGCAGCCCGGCATCGTTCTCGGCCACCTTGTTCACCCGGCGGCTCACCGGCCAGGCGATCACCGCCTCGGGCGGGCAGGGGCGGAGCAGGGCGAGGAGTTCCGCGGGCTCGGCCGGATCCTCGCCCAGCCAGCGCGGCCAGTCCTCGCGCGGCAGGATCATCGGCATGCGGTGGTGCATCGCGGCGAGCTTGGCATTCGCCTCGCCGGTGATGATGGTGCAGGTGCGGAGGATCGCGCCATCGGGCGCCCGCCAGCCCTCCCAGAGCCCCGCCAGCGCCATTGGCGCGCCGTCGGCCAGCGCAATCGCGAAGGGCTGCTTGTCATCCGGCCGCCATTCATAAAAACCGTCGGCGGTGACCAGGCACCGGCGCCTGGCGAAGGCGTCGCGGAAGGCCGGCTTCTCCGCGATGCTCTCGGAGCGCGCATTGATCATCTTGGCGGCGCCCGAGGCATCCTTCGCCCAGCGCGGCACCAGGCCCCAGCGCAGCGGGTCGAGATGGCGGAGCCCGGTCTCGGGATGGCGCCGTACCACCAGCGCATCCTGGGTCGGCGCGCGGTTCCAGCTCGCGGCGAAATTCGGCAGCGGGTTCACCGTCTCGAAGTAGCGCGCGACCGAGGCCGGCCCGCGCTGCTGGAAGTATCGCCCGCACATGTGAGAAAGATGGGCAGCCGGCAGCCGAATGTCGATCCGGCCGGGCGCCGCGCGTCATGGGGCTGCCAGAGGAGAGAGGAGAACCACCATGGCCGAGCTCGAGATCCTGGGAATTCCCCAGAGCAACTTCGTCTGGGTGTGCCGCATCGCCGCGGCGGAGAAGGGCGTGCCGCATGTGAACACGCCGCTGATGCCGCATGCGCCGGACATCCTGGCGATTACGCCGACCGGCAAGGTCCCGGCGATGCGCCACGGCGCGGTGACGCTCGGCGAGAGCCGGGCGATCTGCGGCTATATCGACCGCGCCTTCCCGGGCCCGGCGCTGATCCCGGCCGACCCCGTGGCCGCGGCGAAGACCGAGCAATGGGTCTCGCTGGTGAATACCTGGGTCGACCCGGTCAGCGTGCGGCAATACCTGGTCGGCTACTTCTTCCCGGGCACGCCGGATGGCAGCCCGAACCGCGCCATGATCGACCCGGCAGTGCCGAAGATGCAGGCGCAGATCGCGGTGCTGGAGCAGGCGGTGGCGGCGAATGGCTGCCTCGCCGGGCCGGACTTCACCCTGGCCGATTGCTACGCCGTGCCGATCCTCTACTACCTGCGCATGGCGCCCGAGAGCGCGGCGGCGCTGGCCGCGAGCCCGGCGCTGACGGCCTATCTCGACCGCATGTTGGCGCGGCCCTCGATCGCCTCGACCGTGCCGCCGCCCTTCCCGCGCTGAGGCGGCGCCCCGCTCTACTTGTGCCGCAGGTAGAGCGGGGTCTGCCCCATCACCCGGAAGGCGTGGTCGGCGGCGAAGAGATCGGCGTAATGCAGCACATGCGCCTCGAGGTTGCGGCCGTGGAAGGGCGCATTGGTCGCATGCGTCGCCACCGTGCTGACGATGGCGTGGGCGAAGCCGAGCTCGCGCAGCATCATCGCGCCGATCACGCCATGCGGCAGCTCGTGGTAGAGCTCGGTGTGTACGGACCCCGCACCCTCGCGCCGGTAGAGCAGCGGCTTGTCGAGGTCGTGCAGGATCAGGATGGGCACAAGCACATCCGGTTCGAGCGTCACGCCCCAATCGGCCGCCGCGCGCCTGCCGAGATCGACGCCGGCGCGGGTCACCTCGTTCACGTGCTGCGCCAGCGGGAAGAAGCCCTCGCCCGGCGAGAAGGGCATGTCCTCCAGCCGCTCATGCGTCGAGCTCGCCCAGGCGCTGACCCAGGCGGTGACGATGTCGTCGCGCAGCCTCGGCGAGACCAGGTCAAGGCCGAAGAGCCAGGCCTCGACGGCGGCGCGGCGGGAGTTGCTGCCGCGATCGATGGTGAAGGGCTCGCCCATGGATCAGTCGATCTTGATGTCGGCGCGCTTCACCATGTCCGCGAAGAAGGCGATCTGCTGCTCGCGGAAGGCGATGAATTCCTCGACCGTATTGGGTCGCGTCAGCGCACCAAGCTGGCCGAGCCGTTCGGCGACCGCCGGCTCCTTCGCCACCGCGTTCAGCTCGGCATTCAGCCGCCGGACCAGCGGCTCGGGCGTGCCGGCGGGGGCGAAGACGCCGTTCCACTCCCAGGTCTCGAAGCCCGGCAGGAAGCTCGCCATGGCGGGGACGCCCGGCAGCACCGCGACCGGCTGCGGCCCGCAATGCGCCAGGCAGACCGCCTGGTTGGCGGTGGTCAGCGGCAGGGTGCTCGGCACGTTGCTGAACTGCAGCGGCACCCGCCCGGTCGTCAGGTCGGTGCGGGACGCCGCGATCTCGCGGTAGACGATGTGGTTGATCTTCACGCCGGCCATCAGGTTGAACAGCTCGAGCGAGACGTGCTGCACCGTGCCGATCCCGGTCGAGGAGCAGTCGAGCTTCCCCGGATTGGCCTTGGCCAGCGCGATCAGCTCGGGGATCGTCTTCGCCTCGAATTGCGGCCAGCGCATCAGCGTGTTCGGCGTGACCATCGAGAGGAACACCGGCGCGAAGTCCCGCCGCGTGTCGTAGGGCAGCCTGGTGCCGAACAGCGATGGGTTCACCGAATGCGCCGTCGCGTCGTACAGCAGCGTGTAGCCATCGGCCGGCGCGCGGGCGACCGCCTGGGCGGCGATCGTGCCGGCCGCACCCGGCCGGTTCTCGACCGTGAAGCTCTGGCCCAGCCGCTGCGACAGCGCGTTGAAGAAGATCCGGCAGACCACGTCGGCGGTGCCGCCCGCGCTATAGGCGTTGACCACCTTCACCGTCTGCGCCGGCCAGGCCTGGCCCCGCGCCACCAGCGGCAGTGCCAGCGCGCCGCCCATCCCGAGTGCCGCGCGCCGCGCGATGCGGAACCCCGCCATGCCTGCCTCCCCTGCTCGTTGCCGTCGAGCATCCGCCGGCAACCAGGGCGAAGCAAGCTAGAAGGGCAGGAAGATATCCAGCAGCTGCGAGCCGACGCGCGGCCGCTGCAGGTCGGAAAGCGTGCCGCGGCCGCCATAGGCGATGCGCGCCTCGGCCAGCCGGTCATGCTTCACCGTATTGTCGCTGGCGATGTCCTGCGGCCGGATCACGCCCTGCACCGCCAGCTCGCGCAGCTCGGCATTCACCCGCACTTCCTGCTTGCCGGCGAGCACGTAATTCCCGTTCGGCAGAACCTGGGTGATGGTGGCGGCGAGCCGCAGCGTGATGGTGTCGGCGCGGTTGATCTTGCCGTCGCCATTGGTGTCCTGCTCGCCATTCGCCTGCACCAGCGTCGAGGGATTGGCCGGCGGCGGGAACCAGCGCGTCTGCAGGCCGAAGAATTGCGGGATGCCCATGCTGTCGGTGCCGCTGCGGGCGCGCTGGGTGCGGTTCTGCAGCTGCGCATTGTCCTGGATGCTGACCAGCACGGTGATCAGGTCGCCGACCTGGCTCGCCCGCTGGTCGCGCAGGAAGGTCCGGCTGCCGGGCCGCCAGAGGCTGTTGGCATTCACCGGCGGCTCCTGCGGCGAGGGCATCGGCATGGAGACTGGCCGGTAATTCGGATCCCCCGTCGGGCTGGCGACGTCGGAGAGCGGCGGGTCGCGGCCGACGCGGGACAGCCGCTCGGTCCCGCAGGCGCCGAGCAGGGCAGGCACGAGCAGCACGGCAAGCGGACGCATGACAGGGCTCCTCAGCGCGAGATCGGCACGCTGCCGAGCGCGATGCGCACGCGGCCGGGTCCGATCACCTGGCCCTCCACCACCTGCTGGCTGTTGACGTTCATCACCGCGACCACGGCACCACGCGGCGCATTGGCGAGCGCGCGGCCCTGCGCCGTCAGCGCGAGGCCGGGCGCATCGAGCACCAGCGTGACGCGGCTGTTCTTCAGCACCATCGCCGGCGGCGCGAGATCGGCGAGCTGGAAGGGCAGGTCGGCGCCGACCGGCCGCCGCAGCTGCTGGCCGACCGCCTGCTCGGCCCGCTCGGCGGCGCCCGGACGGACGCGCTCGGCCCGCTGGCGGGTCTCGCGCACGTCGCCGGGCCCGACGATGTCGCCGAGGGCGAGGCGATGCGTCGCCAGCACGACGGGCACCGTCGCCGCGACCCGGCCGGCGATGCGGAAGCGCTGGGTCGGGATGCCTTCGGCGGCGACCACCAGCGTCGCGGCGAAGCGGCCATTATTGCCCTCGAGCGTGACCGCCTCGGCGCCGAGCTCGACCGCGGCGGTCGGCGGCACCATCGGCGGCATCCAGGGGCCGAGCTCGATCTCGCCGGTCTCGGGCGCGCCGAGCCGGACCAGCTCGGCCTTCAGCGCGGCCTCGATCTCGGCGCGCGGCACGGCGCGGCCGGCGCGCTCGACCACGACGCGGTCATTCGGCGAGAGCGGTCGCCAGGCGAGGCCGTAGCCGCGCGCGAGGCCGACCAGCTGCGGCGTCTCCAGCACCAGCCGCCGCCCGGGCGCCGGGGCGGCGCCGATCGGCTGCTGGGCCCGCGCGCCGGCGCCGTCGAAGACGTCGCCGAGCCGGATCACCGGGTCGTCGATGGTGGCGACCGGGCGGATCGCGACCAGCTCCTCGGCCGCGGCGCCGGCCGTGAGCAGCAGCAGCAGGACGAGCGCGCGCATCGCCTACTGCATCCGGGTCAGGGTCGAGAGCATCTCGTCGCTCGCGGTGATGACCTTGCTGTTCATCTCATAGGCCCGCTGCGCCGTGATCAGGTTGGTGATCTCCTGCACGACGTTCACGTTCGAGGTCTCGATGAAGCCCTGCAGCATCTGGCCATGGCCGGGCTGGCCGGGCGGCGCCACCTGCGCCGCGCCGGAGGCCGGGGTCGCCAGCAGCAGGTTGTCGCCGATCGCTTCCAGCCCGCCCTCGTTCGGGAAGATCGCCGTCGTGATCTGCCCGACATTGGCCGGTGCGACCTGGCCGTCGAGCTTGGCCAGCACCTCGCCGGCGGCATTGATCGTCACGTCGACCGCGGCGGCGGGGATGGTGATGCCGGGCTGCACGATATAGCCCTCGGCGGTGACGATCTGGCCCTCGGCCGAGAGCCCGAAGGTGCCGTCGCGGGTATAGGCGGTCTCGCCGTTCGGCAAGGTCACCTGGAAGAAGCCGTTGCCCTGGATCGCGACGTCGAAGCGGTTGCCGGTCTGCGACAGGCTGCCCTGCTCGCCGATCCGGTAGATCGCCGAGGTGCGCACGCCGAGGCCGATCTGCGCGCCCGACGGCAGGATCGAGCCGTTCTCCGAGCTCTGCGAGCCGACGCGGCGGAGGTTCTGGTAGATCAGGTCCTGGAATTCGGCGCGCCGGCGCTTGAAGCCGGTCGTGCTCATGTTGGCGATGTTGTTGGAGATGACTTCGACGTTGGTCTGCTGGGCCATCATGCCGGTGCCGGCGATGTCGAGGCTGCGCATGGCGGGGGTTCCTCAGGTCACGCGTTGCTGCGGAGGATGCGTTCGACCGCGGTCTTCAGCCGGTCGTTCTCGGCATCGGCGAAATTGACCGCGCCCTGGAAGGCGCGGGTGTTGCGGGTGATACGGTTGAGCTCGAGCACGCTCTGGACATTGCTGCCCTCGACCGCGCCCTGCACCACGCCGGGGCGTTCGACCGCGACCGGTGGCTCGTCGGTGGCGAAGCGCTGGTTGCCCTCCGGCCGCAGCGCCTGCATGCCCTCGAAGCGGACGATGCGCAGCTTGCCGAGCACGCCGTTCTCCGAGCGCACGGTGCCGTCGCCCATCACCTCGATCCGGGTGTCGGCGGCGCCGAAGGTGATCGGCCGGCCGCGGTCGTCGAGCACCGCGTTGCCCTCCGCATCGGTCAGCTCGCGCTCGGGCGATAGCGTGAAGCGGCCGTTGCGCGTGAAGCGCTCGCCCTGCGGCGTCTCGACCGCGAAGAAACCATCGCCCCGGAGTGCCAGGTCGAACGGGTTGCCGGTGGTCGCCAGCGGCCCGGGCTGGGTCTCCCGCCAGGTGGCACGGTCGATCGCGTAGTTCACGCCGGTCTCGCGCGCGATGCCGGGCGCCGAGGGGCGCGGCTGCAGGAAGCGCGAGAAGAGCGGGCGCTGCGCCTGGTAGCCGGGCGTGTCGACATTCGCGAGGTTGTTCGCCAGCGCGTCGAGCGCGCGCAGCTGGCTGCTCATGCGCGACAGGACGACATAGCCAGGGGTATCCATCGTGTTCTCCGACACTGCGTCGGGGCGATGAGGGCAACCGGCGTGCCAGCGCCCTGGCACGGCCGGGCCGGCGAGCCCTGCCAGTCCCGGCAGGAGCTGCCGGCCGCCCCGGCCAAAGCTGCCGGGTGCAAGCCTTCCTTAACGGCGACCGCGCATGCTGGCGGTGGAAAAGCCGGAGAGGTCGATGGCGGCGAAGGAGCCCGCGCCCGAGCACGCCGAGGAGCCAGCCAAGAAGGGCGGCAAGAAGAAGCTGATCCTGATCCTGCTGCCGGTCCTCCTGATCGGTGCCGGGGCCGGGCTCTGGTTCACCGGCATCCTGCCCGGCCTGCTCGGCATGGGGCCGAAGGAAGAGCACGCGGCCGCGGCGGGAGATGGCCATGGCCGTGGCGACGGTCATGGCGCCCCGAGCGCCGCAGCCCCCGCGGCCGCCGGCAAGGGCCCCTATTTCTTCGACATGCCGGAGATCGTCGCCAACCTGAACGTGCCCGGCCGCCGCACGACCTATATCCGGCTGCGCAGCAAGCTCGAGATCTCGAAACCGTCCGACGCCGAGGCGATCCAGGCGGCGATGCCGCGGCTGCTCGACCTCTACACCACCTATCTGCGCGAGCTGCGGCCCGAGGAATTGCGCGGCAGCGCCGGCACCCAGCGGCTGCGCGAGGAGCTGATCGCGCGCGCCACCATCGCCGCAGCACCAGCCCGCATCACCGACGTGCTGTTCACCGAGCTGCTGCTGCAATGAGCCCGACGGAACAGGAAGAGGAAGACCTCGCCGCCGCCTGGGGCAATGCGCTCGCCGAGGAGGAGACCCCGGCGGAGGAGGGCGGCGAGGCGGCGCCCGCCGCCGCGCCCGATGCCGCGCGGGTGCTGAACCAGGCCGAGATCGACAGCCTGCTCGGCTTCGGCGGCGCCGCCGACACCAACGAAGAGCAGAGCGGCATCCAGCGCATCGTGAGCGCCGGCCTCGTTTCCTACGAGCGCCTGCCGATGCTCGAGATCGTGTTCGACCGGCTCGTGCGCATCCTCTCGACCTCGCTGCGCAACTTCACCTCGGACAATGTCGAGGTCTCGATCGACAGCATCGTCTCGCTGCGCTTCGGCGACTACCTGAACAGCGTGCCGCTGCCCGCGATGCTCGCGGTCTTCAAGGTCGAGCAATGGGACAATTACGGTCTGCTGGTGGTCGATTCCGCGCTGATCTACTCGGTGGTCGACGTGCTGCTCGGCGGCCGCCGCGGCACCGCGGCGATGCGCATCGAGGGAAGGCCCTACACCACCATCGAGCGCACCCTGGTCGAGCGCCTGATCACGGTGGTGCTGCAGGATCTGTCCGACGCCTTCAGCCCGCTCTCGCCCGCGACCTTCCGCTTCGAACGCCTCGAGGTGAACCCGCGCTTCGCCGCCGTCTCGCGCCTGTCCAACGCCTGCATCCTGTCGCGGCTGCGCGTCGACATGGAGGATCGCGGCGGCAAGATCGAGCTGCTGCTGCCCTATGCGACGCTCGAGCCGGTGCGCGAGCTGCTGCTGCAGCAGTTCATGGGCGAGAAATTCGGCCGCGATTCGATCTGGGAAACCCACCTGGCCGAGGAGCTGCGGCACACCGAGATGGCGCTCGACGTGGTGCTCGACGAGCAGACCATGCCGCTCTCCGCGATCATGTCGCTGCAGCGTGGCGACCAGATCGTTCTCAGCTCGGCCCCCGGCGCGCCGGTGGTGCTGCGCTGCGGCGACGTGAACCTGTTCGAGGCCGATCTCGGCCGGCGGGAGAACCGGCTCGCCGTCCGCATCGGCCGCGAGCTGCGCAAGAGGCAGGAGGCCTGAGATGCCCGGATGGATCGGCGCCGTGCTCGACATCGTGGTGATCGTGCTGCTGCTCTGCGCGCTGCCGCTGGTGCTGCGGCTGGAACGGCGGCTGGCGGCGGTGCGGCAGGATCGCGGGGCGATCGAGGCCGGTGCGGCGGGGCTGACCGAGGCGACCCGGATGGCCGAGGCCGCCTCGCTCCGGCTGCGCGCCTCGGCCGAGACCTCCGGCCGGCAGGTCGCCGAGAAGCTCGCCAAGGCCGAGCCGGTGCGGGATGACCTGAAATACCTGGTCGAGCGGGCCGAGAGTATCGCCGACCGGCTGGAGGCGCTGGTGCGCAGCGCGCGGCCGGCGCTCACCGAAGCGCCGCCCGCAGCCGCCATGCCGCCGCCCGCGCCTACAGTTGCCGCCGCCGCGCCGCACAGCCAGGCCGAGCGCGACCTGCTGCGCGCGCTGCTGAAGGGCATCCCGGGCAGCGGCCGATGAAGCGTTTCCTGGTCCGCCCGCGCCTGCTGCCGCTCGCGCTCTGCGGCATGCTCGCGTTGCTCGGCGGCAAGCTCGCCGGCCTGCTGCTGGGCCCCGTCGTCGAGGCGAGCGCGCCGGCGCCGATCGCCGCCGCCCAGGCGAGCGCCCCGGCGCCCAAGCCCGCCACCCCCGCCGCCGCGCCCCCGCCGCCCGCCCCGCCGCCCGAGCCGACGCCCGAGCAGAAGGCGGAGAAGGCGCTGCTCGAGCAACTGCGCGCCCGCCGCACCGAGCTCGAGGCGCGCGAACAGGCGCTGGCCGAGCGCGAGACGCTGCTGCAGGCGGCCGAGAAGCGGCTGAAGCAGCGGATCGAGGAAATCTCAACCGTACAGCAACGTTTGGATGCGACTTCTCGCAGCCTGTCGGAGCGAGAGGAGCAGGGCTGGCGGCAGATGGTGAAGCTCTACGAAGGGATGAAGCCGCGCGATGCGGCGACGATCTTCGACGAGCTCGAGATGCCCATCCTGGTCCAGATCCTGGAGCGGATGGGCGAACGCAAGGCGGCCCCGGTGCTCGCGGCGATGAAGCCCGAGCGCGCGCGGCTGCTGACCACCGAACTGGCGCGGCAGCGCGCCAAGCCCGCCAACTGACCGCATCGCCCCAACCAGCGAAGGAAGGCCCCGCCTGCCCATGGACAAGAACATGAACGTCCTCATCGTCGACGACTACAAGACGATGCTGCGGATCATCCGCAACCTGCTGAAGCAGCTCGACTTCAACAATGTCGAGGAGGCGACGGACGGGCAGGAGGCGCTGGCCAAGCTGCGTGCCGGGCAGTTCGGCCTGGTGATCAGCGACTGGAACATGCAGCCGATGACCGGCCTCGACCTGCTGAAGGAGGTCCGCGCCGATACGCGCCTCAAGGACACGCCCTTCATCATGATCACGGCCGAGAGCAAGACCGAGAACGTGGTCGCGGCCAAGGCGGCGGGCGTCTCCAACTACATCGTCAAGCCGTTCAACGCCGAGACGCTGCGCGAGAAGATCGAGAAGGTGCTGGCGCATGCCTGAAGCTCCTGACCGGATCGAGGAGGCGGTGCGCGCCGTGCTGGGCTCCATGTCGGGCGACATGACCGTCACCGAGGCGGCGCTGCTCGCTGAGCTCGAGGCGCTCGGCCGCGAGGTCACCCGCGCCAAGACCGAGATCGCCGCCCTTCGTGTCGACGATATCAACGCCAGCCACATCCCGAACGCGACGGATGAGCTGGATGCCGTGGTCGCGCATACGGCGGACGCGACCAACGAGATCCTCGACGTCTGCGAGACGCTCGAGCGGCTGCAGGGCGAGCTCTCGGGCGAGATGGCCGATACGCTCGGTACTGCGGTGACGCGGATCTACGAGGCCTGCAGCTTCCAGGACATCACCGGCCAGCGCATCGGCAAGGTGGTCTCGGCGCTGAAGGCGATCGAGAAACGGGTCGCCGCGGTCACCGTGAGCTTCGGCAAGGCGCATGCGCCGGCGCCAGCCGAGGCAGCGCCCGCCAATGACGGGCGGACCGAGGGCCAGCGCCTGGCCAATGGCCCGCAGCTTCCCGGTGGCGGCACCTCGCAGCAGGAGATCGACCGGCTGCTGGCGAGCTTCGACTGATGGCCATGCTCCGGCGCGCGCTGCTGCTGCTCGCGCTGGTGCTGCCGGCGGCCTCGGCCGCCGCCCAGGATCTGGTTGCGCTCCGCACCGGGCGCCATGCGGGCTTCGACCGCATCGTGCTCGAGTGGTCGGAGACCGCCTGGTATTCGATCGAGCTCGGCGCGGGCAGCGCCACGATCCGCCTCGTCGCGCCGGTCGCCGGGCGGGCGATGGGGATCGGCGGCCTGCGCAACCTCGCCGGCGTCGCGGGTGAGGGGCGCGTGTTGCGGCTCGCGCTGCGCGACGGCGTGGTGCTGCGGCACTACCGGCTCGACAACCGCATCGTGCTCGACCTGATGGATCCCGCCCGCCGCCCGGCGCCCGAGACGCTGGCGCAGATCGCGGTCGCCGCCGAACTCCCCGCCCAGGATGCCGGTACGGCGGCGCCAGCGGCGCGCCGGCCGGCCCGCCCGCCGCGCAAGCCGCGGCGCCCGCCCGCCCCCGCCATCGCGGCGCCCGCCCTGCCGCCGCTGGCGAGCGAAGCGGTCGCGGCACCGGTCAGCGCCGCGCCGGTGGAGCCGCCGCGCGCCGAGGATGCCGTGCCGGCCGACCCGCCGCCCGCCCCGCGCGCGGTCGCCGCACCGGCCGAGCCGCCGGTCGCGCCGCGCCCCGCGCCGGTCGCCGCCGCGCCGCGCCCGGCCGCGGTATCGGCGCGCGAGCGGCGCCTCGTCGTGCCCGCGCCGGCCAGCACCGCGGCCGCGGTGATCCGCCGCGGCGACCTGCTGGTCGCGGCCTTCGACACGCCCGATCCCATCGACCTCGACGCGCTGCGCGCCGACCCCGCCTTCGCGCGCGCCGAGATCGACGCCAAGCCCAATGCGCTGGTGCTGATGATCCCGCTCGATCCGCTGCTGCCCGTGCGGGTGCGACGCGACGCGCGGGCCTGGGTGCTGGAACTCGGCGGTGCTGCCGCCGGCGCCGCGCTGCCGATCGAGCCGGAGGCGGATGCCGCCACCGCGCGGCTCTTCCTGCCGGCGCTGCAGCCCGGCCGCGTCGTGCCGGTGCGCGACCCGGAGACCGGCATGCCGCTGCTGCTCGGCACGGTCCGGCAGCAGGGCCAGGCGGTCGCCACGGATCGCCGCCTGCCCGAGCTCGACATTCTGCGGACCAGCCTCGGCGCCGCCGTGCTCGCGCGCTCCGATGCGGTCGCCATGCAGACCATGCAGGACCGCTTCGCGATCGCGGTCGCCGGCAGCGGCCGCTTCGCGCTCGATCGCCAGGTGACCGAGCCGGCCGCGGCGCCGAGCCTGACCCGCAGCTTCGACTTCCCGGCACAGCCCCCGGGCCGCGTGCTCGATCGGCTGAAGGCGCTGCAATCCGGCATCGCCGCCGCGCCGCCGTTCGAGCGGGTGCCGCAGCGCCGCAGCGCCGCCGAGGCGCTGATCGCGCTCGGCATGCCGCAGGAGGCGCAGGCGATGCTCGCGCTCGGCTATGCCGAGGATCCGCGCGCCGGCGGCGACCCGCTCTACCGTGCGCTCTCGGGCATTGCCGCGCTGCTCGCCGGACGCATCGGCGAGACGGCGGGCCTCGGCATCGCCGAGCTGCCCGAGACCGACGAGATCCGGCTCTGGCGCGCCGCGCTCGCCGCCGAGATGGGCAATCCCAAGGCGGCCGCCCAGGGCTTCGGCGCCACGCTGCCGCTGCTGCTCGCCTATCCGAAGCCGCTGCAGCTGCGGCTGGTGCCGCTGGCCGCCCAGGCGCTCGGCGAGGCGGGCGATGCCGCGACGCTGAAGCGCCTGGTCGCGGCGGCGCCGGCCGAGCTCGACCTCGGTCTCGCCAAGGCGGTGCTGATCGAGCTCGCGGGCAAGCCGGCGGAGGCGCTCGCCGCCTACGATGCGGTGGCGAAGGGCCGCGACCGGCTGGCCCGCTCGCGCGCCCTGCGGCGGGCGGCCGAGCTGCGACTCGCGGCCGGCAGCATCAGCCAGCTCGAGGCCGCGAAGGCGCTCGAGGCCAGCCTCTTCGCCTGGCGCGGCGGCGACGAGGTCGCGACCCGCATCCGCATCGCCGAGCTCCGCCTGGCGGGCGGCGATCCGCGCGCCGCG
>Ga0114976_10000624_pt1 | contig 22164 bp, 20 predicted proteins | sample S_130805_EF_Meta_FD_87319 | JGI IMG/M metagenome (GOLD analysis project Ga0114976, IMG submission 87319) | Freshwater microbial communities from Lake Simoncouche, Canada to study carbon cycling - S_130805_EF_MetaG | ecosystem: Environmental > Aquatic > Freshwater > Lake | place: Lake... | reverse complement strand
TCGTCCATGTACGCGCTCTACATCATCTTCATCATCGCCAACATCATCATGATCCCGCTCGGCATCCTGATGATCAAGCTCGCCACGCGCGTGCTGCGGGCGCCGCGCGCCGGCGTGATGCCGGTGATCATGCTGCTCTGCGCGGTCGGCGCCTATGCCACCGGCAACAACCTGTTCTCGGTGCTGCTGGTCGGGCTCTTCGGCATCCTCGGCTTCGTGATGGAGCGCAACGGCTATCCGGTCGCGGCGCTGGTGCTCGGCATCGTCATGGGCAACATGGTCGAGCAGACCTTCATCACCTCCTTGATCAAGTCGGACGGCGACGTGCTGCCCTTCTTCGAGCGGCCGGTCTCCAGCGTGCTGGCGGCGCTGACCCTCGGCGCGCTGCTCTGGCCGGTCGGGGTCTGGATCTGGAACCGCACCCAGCGCGCCCGCTTGCCGGCCGGCGGCGCGCCGGGGTAACGCTCAAGGCAACGAACGGAGGAACCGCCATGGACCAGCTTTCCCGCCGCACCCTGCTGGGCGCTGGCGCCGCCCTGCTCGCCACACCCGCCTTCGCCCAGGCGCGCTGGCCGGTCCGCCCGGTCCAGCTGATCTGCCCCTGGGCCGCAGGCGGCGGCACCGATGCCGTGCTGCGCATCATCGCCACGCTGCTCGAGAAGGATCTCGGCCAGCCCTTCAACGTGGTGAACCGCACCGGCGGCTCGGGCGTGGTAGGCCATGCCGCGATCGCCCAGGCCGCGCCCGATGGCTACACCATGGGCATGATCACGGCCGAGATCTGCATGCTGCACTGGCAGGGCCTGACCGAGATCACCTACAAGAATTACACGCCGCTCGGCCTGATGAACAACGACCCGCCGGGCATCCAGGTCAACGCCAGCTCGCAGTACCAGAACGTCCAGCAGCTTGCCGACGCCATCAAGGCCAGCCGCCCGGGCCAGTTCAAGGCGAGCGGCACCGGCCAGGGTGGCATCTGGCACCTGGCGCTGGCCGGCTGGCTGGGCGCGATGGGGCTGAAGGCCGACCATGTCCGCTGGGTGCCGTCGAACGGCGCCGCGCCGGCGATGCAGGACCTCGCCGCCGGCGGGCTCGACTTCACCACCTGCTCGGTGCCCGAGGCGCGGGCGATGCTGGATGCCGGGCGCGCCCGCAGCCTGGCGGTGATGGCGCCGGCCCGGCTCTCGGCCTTCCCGAACATCCCGACGCTGAAGGAGGCGATGGGCGTCGACTACAATACCGGCGCCTGGCGCGGCATCGCCGCACCCCTGAACATCCCGGGCGAGGCGGCGACCAGCATGGCCGCGGCGCTCGATCGCGTGTTCAAGTCGAAGGACTACCAGGACTTCCTGAATGCCCGAGGCTTCGGCCTGGTCTATGCCGACGCCGCCGGCTTCGGGCGGCACCTCGAGGCGGCCAATACCTCGCTCGGCGAGGCGATGAAGGCTGCGGGGCTGGCCAAGTCCTGATGCGGCGGCGCGCCCTGCTGCTGGCTCCGGCGCTGGGCGCGCCAGGCCTTGGTCGGGCGGCCACGCTGCCGCCGGGCAGCCACCGCGTCGAGTTCAACGAGAAGCTCGGCGCACGGCCGGGCCCCATGTCGGTCTACCTGCACCGGCCCGCGGCCTGGCGGCCGGATGGCCCGGTGGTCGCGGTCATGCACGGCATGCAGCGCAACGCCGATTACTACCGCGATGCCTGGGTGCCGCATGCCGAGGCGCGCGGCTTCCTGCTGGTCTGCCCCTGCTACGACGCCACCGCCTTCCCGGGCGAGCGCTGGTACAACCTCGGCAATGCGGTCGATGCCGACTGGGCGCCGCAACCCGCCGGCGCCTGGAGCTTCCCGGCGCTCGACCACGCCGTCGATGCCGCCCGCCATGCCTGCGGGGCGGAGCGGCCGGATTTCGCGCTCTACGGGCATTCCGCCGGGGCGCAATTCGTCCATCGCTACCTGCTGCTGACCCATGCGCCGCGGGTCTCGCGGCTGATCGTCGCCAATGCCGGCTGGTACAGCATGCCGCGCTGGGACGTCCGCTTCCCCTATGGGCTCGGCGGCACCGCGGCGAGCGAGGCGGAAGTTGCCGCCGCGCTCGGCCGGCCGGTCACGATCCTGCTCGGCGAGGAGGACCGCGACCCGAACCACCCGCAGCTGCGCCGCGATGCGGGCTCGGACGCGCAGGGCACCAACCGCTTCGATCGCGGCCATGCCTTCTTCGCCGCAGCGCGGGAGGCGGCGGGGAAGCTCGGCGTGCCCTTCGCCTGGCAGCTGCAGACCGTGCCGAAGGTCGGGCATTCCAATGCCGGCATGGCGGTGGCGGCCGCCCCCCTACTCGCCGGCTGAGCTTGCGGAGGGCGGCGCCAGCCGGCAGGCTCGGCCGCAACAGAGACCGAGGGGCCCCCGCGTGACCAGGTTCCAGAGCACGTCCAGCTACATCGCGTCCCGCGACCTCGAGGTCGCGGTGAATGCCGCCGTCGCGCTGCAGCGGCCGCTCCTGGTCAAGGGCGAGCCCGGCACCGGCAAGACTGTGCTGGCGCAGGAAGTGGCGACCGCGCTCGGGATGCCGCTGATCGAGTGGCACATCAAGAGCACCACCAAGGCGCAGCAGGGCCTCTACGAATACGACGCGGTCTCGCGGCTGCGCGACGGCCAGCTTGGCGACGAGCGGGTGCACGACATCGGCAACTACATCGTGCGCGGCAAGCTCTGGGACGCCTTCGAGGCGGATGCGCCGGTGGTGTTGCTGATCGACGAGATCGACAAGGCGGATATCGAGTTCCCGAACGACCTGCTGCTCGAGCTCGATCGGATGCAGTTCTTCGTCTACGAGACGCGCAAGACCGTGAAGGCGCGGCATCGCCCGGTCGTCATCATCACCTCGAACAACGAGAAGGAGCTGCCGGACGCCTTCCTGCGCCGCTGCTTCTTCCACTACATCCGCTTCCCCGACCGCGAGACGATGGAGCGCATCGTCCAGTCGCATTTCCCCGATATCAAGCAGGAGCTGGCACGCGAGGCGCTGAACGTCTTCTTCGAGGTGCGCGGCGTCACCGAGCTGAAGAAGAAGCCGGCGACGTCGGAGCTGCTGGACTGGCTGAAGCTGCTGATGATCGAGGACCTGCCGCCCGAGGTGCTGCGCAGCCAGGATCCGAAGACCGCGATCCCGCCGCTCTATGGCGCGCTGCTGAAGAACGAGCAGGACGTGCATCTGTTCGAGCGGCTGGCCTTCCTGAGCCGCCAGCGGCAGCGCTGATGCTGGGCCACTTCATCGTCGCGCTCCGCACGGCGGGGATTCCTGCCAGCCTGACGGAATACCTGACCCTGCTGCGCGGCATGAAGGAGGGCGTCGCCGATTACAGCGTCGACGATTTCTACCACCTCAGCCGCGCGACGCTGGTCAAGGACGAGCGGCACCTGGACCGCTTCGATCGCGTCTTCGGCGAGGTCTTCAAGGGCCTCGAGCCACCGGAAGGCGACCCCGGCGCCGAGGCGCGCATCCCCGAGGAATGGCTGCGCAAGCTCGCCGAGAAGCTGCTGACCGACGAGGAGCGTGCCGCGATCGAGGCACTCGGCGGCTTCGACAAGCTGATGGAGACGCTGAAGCAGCGCCTCGCCGAGCAGAAGGGCCGCCACCAGGGTGGGTCCAAGTGGATCGGCACCGCCGGCACCAGCCCCTTCGGCGCCTATGGCTACAACCCCGAAGGAGTGCGCATCGGCCAGGATGAATCCCGCCACCGACGCGCGACCAAGGTCTGGGACAAGCGCGAGTTCAAGGACCTCGACGACGACGTCGAGATCGGCACGCGCAACATCAAGCTCGCACTCCGCCGGCTGCGCCGCTTCGCCCGCCAGGGCGCGGCGACCGAGCTAGATCTGCCCGACACCATCCGCTCCACCGCGAACAATGCTGGCAGCCTCGACCTCAAGATGGTGCCGGAGCGGCACAACACGGTGAAGGTGCTGCTCTTCCTCGACATCGGCGGGTCGATGGACGACCACGTGCGGGTCTGCGCCGAGCTGTTTTCCGCCGCGCGGGCGGAGTTCAAGCACCTCGAGCATTTCTACTTCCACAACTGCCCCTATGAGCGGCTGTGGCGGAGCAATCGCCGCCGGCGCGACAGCGAGGTCTCGACCTTCGAGGTGCTGCGCACCTACGGCCCCGACTACAAGGCAATCTTCGTCGGCGACGCGGCGATGAGCCCCTATGAGATCGTCCAGCCCGGCGGCAGCGTCGAGCACTGGAACGAGGTGCCTGGCCAGGTCTGGCTCGGCCGCATCACGCGGCACTTCCGCCGCAGCGCCTGGCTGAACCCCATGCCGGAGCAGGCCTGGCCGCGCTACCACTCCGCGCAGATCCTCCGGCAGGTGATGGAGAACCGGATGTTCCCGCTGACGCTCGGCGGGCTCGAGGCGATGACCAAGGAACTCAGCCGCTGATGACGTGCGGTCGTCCGAGGCGCTTGCGCCGCTTCGGGTGAACCGTAGGCCCAAGAATTGCGAAGGGCCCCGGGATCGCTCCCGGGGCCCCGCATTCGGCGGCGTTCCTTACGGCAGCGGCTTCGGGTCGTTCGACAGGGTGCGAAGATAGGCGATGATGTCGGCCCGCGCCTTGTGGTCGGCGACGCCCGCGAAGACCATGCGGGTGCCCGGCATGTAGACGGTCGGCTTGTACAGCCACTTGTTCAGGTCGGCAAAACCCCAGGGCTCGTTCGACAGCGCCTTGTTCGGCGCAGAGTAGTTGAAGCCCTCGACCTGCGCATGGTTGCGACCGACCACGTTCCAGAGGTTCGGGCCGACGCCGTTGCGGCCGCCCTCATTCACCGTGTGGCAGATGCCGCACTGACGGGTGAACTGGAGCTTGCCGTTCTCCACGTCGGCACTCGCGAGCAGCGCCTTGAGGTCGGGCAGGTCGGCGAAGATCGTAGCCTTCGGGCCGCTCGCCTCGCCGCCAGCGGCGGCGGGGGCTGCGGCAGGCGCCGCCGCAGGGGTCGCGGGCGCGGGTGCCGCGCCGGCTGGCGGCAGCGGGATCGGGGTCCCCGCCAGCGTCCGCAGATAGGCGATCGTGTCTGCCCGGTTCTGCACGCTCGGCATGCCGGGATAGGCCATGCGGGTGCCCGGGGCGTAGGTCGCCGGCTTGGCGAGCCAGGCGTTCATCTCCTCGTAGGTCCAGGGGCCCTTCTTGGCCTTCATCGCCTCCGAGTAGTTGAAGCCCGCGGCATGCGCATGCGGCGCGCCCATGATGCCGTAGAGGTTGGGGCCGACACCGTTCCTGCCGCCCTCGTTCAGCGAGTGGCAGGCGGCGCATTGCCGCGCGACCAGCGTCTTGCCGTTGTCGACATTGGCATTGGCGAGCAGGCCGGAGACCGGCTCCAACGCCGGCGCGGCGGGCGCGCCGGCCGGCGCGGCGGGCGCGGATTCCGGGATGGCGAAGGCCGCCTCGTGCGGCTTCTCGCCATGCACCAGCAGCTTGCCCAACTGGCCGGCCAGCGCAAAGGCGATGCCCGCCGTCAGCACGGCGGCGAAGATCTTGTTTACCTCGAGCGTATTCATCAGCGATGGCGTCCTTGGCAACGCGACGGACGATATGGCGCGGGGCCGGCTGCTAGACCGGGCCGGGGCCGCGTTCGATATAGCCGAAGCGGCGTTTCCCGCAACCCGCGGCCACGCACTCCGACGCCGGAAAAGACCAGGGTCGCAAAAGCGCGGGGCCGGCCTCCTCGCGGAAGCCGGCCCCGTACCATCCTCATCCTTGCGCGCGGGTTACTGCCGCACAGGCGGCGGCGCGTCGATCCTGGTCACCGCATTCAGCTCGGGATACTGCGCCAGCATCTGCTGGCCGAGCAGCGGCTTGTAGGCGCCCTGGTGGCAGGTCGCGCAGTTGACCTTCAGCGGATCGCCATGGATGCCGACCCGTGCGGCCACCGGACCTTCCGGCAGGCCCGCCGGGTGCTGGGCGAAGACCGGCTGCAGCGGCTGGATGAAGTTGTTGTTGATGTCCCGCACCATCCGCACGCCATGCCACGCATTGCTCCGCTGCGGCGGGCTCTCCTCCCACGAATAGAAGGCGCGGGAATTGTGGCAGTAGGTGCAGTTGACGCCGAGTGCCTGCGACATGTGGACCATGAGCGCGTAGGTGTACTCGGTATCCTTGGTGCCCGGCCGGACCGGCGCGACCCGCGGCGCCGGCGTCGCCACCCGGATCTCCGCACTGTTCATCAGGTACGGCGTGAAGGGGTCGTAGGGCAACGAGGTCTGGTTGATCGCCGGCGTCGCCAGGTTCTGGCCGTATTGACCGCCCGCGAGGCCGGACGGCCGCTGCGGGATGTCGTTCCGCGCCCAGGCATAGGTCGGCACCGGCTGCCCACGGTGGCAGGTGTAGCAGGTGACGCCCGTGTCGGCGACGTGGCTCTTCCAATCGGCGTTGATGCGCGCCGTCATCTGCAGCATCCGGCGCGAGACCACCTTCGTGTATTTCTCGTCGGACGCCATGTTGTCGGGGTTGTGGCAGTAGTTGCACCCCTGCTCCGGCGACACCCAGTTGGTGATCGCCGCCATGGTGCGGGCGAAGGACGCGACCGGCACGTCGCCCAGCACCTGGACATTCTGGTAGATCTGGCCGGCCCGCGGGCCGACGGCGGGCACCGCCGGCACCAGTTCGGGCAGCTGGTTCGCGGCGAGCACGGCGCGCTCGGTCCGCGGGTTGTAGACCTGCTCCGCGCCAAGGCCGCGGAAGCCGACCTGCACCGTGTCCACCGGCGGGCGCTCGAAGGTGGTGAGCAGCAGGAGCCCGCCGATCAGGGCGCCTGCGCCGAGGGTTGCTTTGGCGACGAGGCTCATCTTGCAACTCCATAGACCGGGTCAGGCAGCGCGTTGAAGGACGCCGCCGGATAGGAGGGCGCGAAGTGGTGCTGGACCGCCCAGGCGTGCCAGTTGTCCACCACCGTGCCGGTCAGCAGGATGCCGATGCCGCCGGTCAGCGGGCAGAGCACCGCGAACCACCAGGCCCAGCGATGGATGCTCTCGAAGCTCGCGTTGAACCCCATGGTCCAGCGCCAGAAGAGCCCGCCGCGCTCGGCCGCGGTGCCGCGGTCGATCGCCAACTCGATCTCGCGCTCGCCGCCGAAGCGGCCGAGGGCCAGGATCGTCGCGCCGTGCATGGCGAACAGCAGGGTCGAGCCGTAGAGGAAGACGATGCTGAGCGCGTGGAACGGGTTGTAGAACAGGTTGCCGTGGCGGATGGAGAGTGCCGCGGTCCAGTCGAGGTGCGGGAAGATGCCGAAGGGTACCGCCTCCGACCAGCTGCCCATCGCGAGCGGACGGAAGAACCCGACGACGAAGAACAGCCAGAGCGCCGCGGCGAAGGCCCAGGCGACATGCGTGCCCATGCCAAGCGAGAGGGCCCGGCGATAGGTCCGCACCCACCAGAGCAGCACCGAGAGCGAGAGGAAGAAGCCCGCGATGATCCACCAGCCACCCTGGTTCAGCGGTGGGAACTTCAGGCCGGTGCTCGGTGCCGGCGGCTCGAGCGCCAGCCAGGGCAACTGCCGGACGAACTGCACCAGGTTCCAGCCGACACTGTCGAGCATCACCAACCCGATGATGACGAAGGCGACGGTGCCGCAGATGATCGAGGCGATGCCGGTCGCGCCAAGGTAGAGCGGCCCGACCTGGGCGTCGCCCAACCGCCCGAACAGGTGCACATGGGTCGGCGTGTACTTCCGGGCTGAATCCGTTGCGGGAAGGGGTACGCCCGGATAGGCGGGCCCCGTCACCTGGATCCGGGTGAAGATGTTCTGGTACTCGGCCATGGGTCGGTTCCCCCTCAGTGCCAGATCGGCAGGTTCAGCCACCAGCTCCACCATTCCGGCCAGCCACGGGTCCAGAAGGGTCCGCTGATGACGATGCACACCGCGCTCCAGAACCCGGCCGACAGCGCGAGGAACAGCCCGAGCCGATGGATGCCGAGGGTGCCGATCGAATAGCCGATGAAGTCGCGGAAGAAGGTGTTCTCGTGCTCGGAGGTCTTCACCGGCTCGCCCCGCTGCGGGTTGAGCGCGGAGAGCACGAGCGCGCCGTGCAGCGACAGCGCCAGCACCGTGGTGAAGAAGAAGCTCACCGCGATCATGTGCGCCGGGTTGTAGTGGAAGTGCAGGTACTGGTAGCCAACGTTCGACACCCAATCGAGGTGGCTGAAGATCCCGTACGGGAACCCGTGCCCCCAGGCGCCCATCAGCACCGGCCGGATCACGACCAGCGTGACATAGGCGAAGACCGCGACGCCGTAGGCGATGGGGATGTGGTAGCCCATGCCGAGCTTGCGGGAGATTTCCGCCTGCCGGAGCGCCCAGGAGACGAAGGCCCCGATCGCGCAGATCGTGATCGCCTGCCAGAGGCCGCCCTCGTACATCGGCGCCCAGGCCAGGCCGTACTTCAGGTCCGGCGGCGCGATGTTGATCAACCAGGGATTCCAGGTGCCGCCCTGGGCCGCACCCATCAGGATCAGCACCGTGCCGATCACCGAAAAGAAGATTGTCGTAACCCCGAAGAACCCGACCCAGAAGGGCCCGATCCAGAAGTCGAACAGATCGCCCCCGACCAGCGTTCCGCCGCGGACGCGGTACTTCTGCTCAAAGCTCAGCATAGCCATGGTGTTACCCTTTCATCCGCGCGCGCCGGCGGGTTCGCGCCGTCGCAAGGGGTGACCACGGCAGCGATAGGCGGGGCCGGAGCCCACGCCATGCGCTGCCGTGAATCGGGCGCTCGCGCGTTACCGTGCGGGCGGGCGGACAGCCACAGCGCCCGGCTGCGTCGTCACGGCGGTGGAGCACCAGCCGAGATGGTCGCAGTAGCGCGGTGAGCTGAGGACTGCGAAGTGGATGACTGCCGCGATGATCACGACGCCGATGGCCGCGAGGACCAGCGCGCGACGTGGATCGAACAGCATCCACATCTTGTGCATATCGAGCATGTTGTTCTCCCTCGTGTCTCGTCCGGGGGGCGGCGCTGGCGTCGCCCCTCAGCTGCTCAGAAAAAGCGCCAATCCGGCGGCACGGCCTGGTTGCCGTACACCAGCGGGCGCCACAGCCAGACGAGGATGTGAGCACCCATCGACGCGAACACGGAAAATGCCCAGCCCTTGATGAGCAGGTTATGCACTTCCCTGGACTCGTCCTCGGTCAATCCCGAGGGACCTCTTCCGTCCGCCATCAGTCGGACCTCCTAGTTGGCCTTGCGGCCGTTACCGCGCAGGTCCCGCGCGGCAGGGATCGGACGCGGTGGCGAGCACCACGCGCGATGTCGAAGGCACGCAGGGGCCGCCGTCGGGCGGCGCCGCTGCGGCGCAAGGTGTGGAGCGGCCAGCGCGCTCATGCGACGCGGCCCTCGGTCAGGTCGGCCAGCATGCGCGCGACACGCTCGGCGGTGACGCCCTCCTCGGCCGCGTCGCGCGCAGCGCGCTCGGCCTGGTCGCGCAGCCGCTTGGCGGCCGAGATGCGCAGCAGGAAGGGCTCGGTCTCGAGGTGCCGTTCGAGCAACGCGCGCGCCTCCGGCTCCCAGTGCTGGCCGGGGCGGACCGGCGTCGGGTCGATCCGGTCCATGTCGGTCGCCAGCGGCAGGATGTGGAACAGCGCGTCGAACAGCGCGTTGCAGTATTCCTGGATGATGTAGGTCGCACCCGCATAGCCCATGAAGGGCGTGCCGGTGGCCCGCCGGATGATCGCACCGGGGAAGCTCGCCGGGATGTAGGTGCAGCGCGCTCGCGCCTCGGCCGCGTACATCCGCTCGTTGAAGGAGCCGAAGAGCACCAGCGGCGGGGTCTTGTGGATCGCCGCGCGCACCGCGTCGTTATCGGGCTTCTGGCCTGGCTTGCGCGCGAAGGAGAAGGCGCAGGGCACGCCCATCTCGTCTTCCAGGAAGCGCCGGAAGCCGCGGACATAGGTCTCGGTGGCGACGATGGCGAAGCTCGCGGTGGCGAAGAAATCCTGCGTGACGCTGCGCCAGAGATCCCAGATCGGCTTGATCGTGGTGTGCTTCTCGCGCTCGATGAAGGGCTCGGGGTCGAGGCCGGTCAGCTCGCCGAGCTTCCGCAGGAAGTTCGTCGTCGCGAAGATCCCGAAGGGTGCGTGCAGGTAGGGCCGGTCGAGCTCTTCGCAGAGCTTCCGCCCGAACTCGCGGTACATGCAGATGTTCACATCCGCATCGGGCAGCTTGCCGATATCCTCGACATGGCTGCCGAGCGGGAAGACGAGATTGATCTCGCAGCCGATGCCCTCGACCAGGCGCCGGATCTCGGCGAGGTCGGACGGCATGTTGAAGGTGCCGTAGATCGGCCCGATGATGTTGACCCGCGGCTTCTGGCCTTCCTTGCGGACCCGCGGACGGACCTTCTTCGCGCCGAACTCGGTCCAGAGCCAGTTGATCGCGCGGTCCGCCGCCTGCCACTGGTCCTCGTCGATCGTGCGCGGGATGAAGCGGCGGAGGTTCGACCCCTCCGGCGTCACGCCACCGCCGATCATCTCGGCGATCGAACCCGTCACCACCACGGCCGGCAGGTCCGGGTCCTGGGTAGCGGAGGCGCGCTTCATCGCGCCCTCGGTGCCGTTCTGCGACAGCGACTCTTCGTCGAGGCCCGTCACCACAACCGGCAACTCGTGCGGCGGCAGTGCGTCGGTGTAGTGGAGCACCGCCGTGACCGGCAGGTTCTCGCAGCCGACGGGGCCGTCGATGACGACGCGGAGGCCACGCACTGCGGCGAAGGCGTAGACAGCGCCCCAGTAGCCGCCCGCACGATCATGATCGATCACGAGCATGGCGTCAGGTCCCCACCGCTTCTTCGGCTTTCGCCTTGGCGGCGCGGATCTTGCGCTGGCGCTCGCGGAAGCCGGGCGGATCGACGGGCTTCTGGGTGAAGCCGTAGCCCGCGCCATCGGGCGTGCCGACGCCCTCGAAGAAGCTGACCATGCGGCCGAAGCGCTCGCGGCCCTTGGTCTGTGCGGCAACGATGGCCGCCATGCTGGCGGCTCCCGCCGGGCCGAACAGCGGCCGGGCGGACACCATGTTGGTGAAATACAATGCCGGGATGCCGAGCTCCTTGGCCTTCTGCACCAGCGGCGTGGTGCCGAGCGCCAGGTCCGGGTTCACGTCGCGCATCGCGGCGAGATCCTGCTCGAGGCTCGCGCGGTACTGCACATGCACCCCGCGCGCGTTGAGCCAGGCGAGGTCGGCGGCGCTCCACTCGGTCTTCGGGCAGGCGGTGCCGACATAGGGCACCTCGGCGCCGGCCTCGACCAGCAGCCGCGCGACGAGCAGCTCGCTGCCCTCGTAGCCCGAGACGGTGACGCGCGCCTTGATCGGGTTCGCCTCGAGCGCGCCGCGCAGCATTGGCAGCACGCCCTGCTGCGCCGCCTGGATGCGGCTCTCGCCGATGCCTGCCGCACGGCCGATGTTTTCCAGCCAGGCGAGCGTGCCCTCGACGCCGACCGGGCCGGAGCCGACCACCGGCCGCCCCGCGGCGCGGAACTCGCGCACGCTTGCGGTGTAGAAGGGATGCACCGCGGCGGCGACTTCGCAATCGAGCGCGGCATAGAGGTCGCGCCACTCGCGCGAGGGGATCTGCGGCGCGACGCTCAGGCCCAGCGGCTTCAACAGTCCGCCGATCACCATCGGATCGGCCGGAAACAGCTCGCCGATCAGCGCGACCGTCGGCTCGCCCTCGACCAGGTTCTTCGGCCGCGCCACCGGGCCGGCCTCGGCCTCGAGCCGGGCGTATTTCAGCATCGCACCCGAGAGCACGTCCTTGGCTTCGGCATGCGTCGGCACGCCGAAGCCCGGCACGTCGATGCCGATGATGCGCACGCCGTTGATCTGCTTCGGCAGCAGCTCGAGCGGCACGCCGGAGGCGGTCGGGACGCAGAGGTTGATCACCACCACCGCGTCGACATCCTCGGGCTTCGCCGTCGCGTGGACGGCGTCGCGGATGTCCTCGAACAGCTTGCCGGTGACCAGCGTCTCCGAGTTGAAGGGCACGTAGCCGACGCTTCGACGCGCGCCGTAGAAGTGGCTGGTGAAGGTCAGGCCGTAGACGCAGCAGGCGCTACCCGAAAGGATGGTCGCGGTCCGCCGCATGCGCAGCCCGACGCGCAAGGAGCCGAAGGCCGGGCACATGCTCTGCGGCTGGTCATGCGGCCCGCGCGGATAATCGGCGGCGAGGCGCGCCATGGCCTCGCTCTTGCCCGCGGCCGAGGCGGCCGCGAGCATCGTCTCCCGGCCGCCATGGCAGCCACCATCGGTGCTCGGGGGCGGGAGCGCGTCCATGCTCAGCTGCCCTCGTAGACCACTTCGAGGGTCGGCTTCTCGACCAGCGCCGAGCCGCACATGTCTTCCATGCTGGCCGGCTGCAGCACCACGCCGCGGCCAACCGCATCGCCCTTGAACAGGCCGAGCAGGTTCTCGTGGCTGAGCGGGTTCGGCCGCAGCGGCGGCGCGGTCGCAACCTGCTCGGCGAGCGTCTCGAAGACGCTGGCCCAGGGGCTGCCGGGCATGCCGACGATCTCGTAATTCGCCGACTTGCGGCGGATGTCGTCATCGGCCGGGATGGCAGCGAGCACGGGGATGCCGACCGACTCCGCGAAGGCCTGCGCCTCGCCGGTGCCGTCATCCTTGTTGATGACCAGGCCCGCGACGCCGACATTGCCGCCGAGCTTGCGGAAGTAATCCACCGCCGAGCAGACATTGTTGGCGACGTAGAGGCTCTGCAGGTCGTTCGAGCCGACGACGATCACCTTCTGGCACATGTCGCGCGCGATCGGCAGGCCGAAGCCGCCGCAGACCACGTCGCCGAGGAAGTCCAGCAGCACGTAGTCGAAGTCCCAGCTGTGGAAGCCGAGCTTCTCGAGCAACTCGAAGCCGTGGATGATCCCGCGCCCGCCGCAGCCGCGGCCGACCTCGGGCCCGCCGAGCTCCATGGCGAAGACGCCGTCGCGCTTGAAGCAGACATCGCCGATGGCGACGGCCTCACCGGCCAGCTTCTTCTTCGACGAGGTCTCGATGATGGTCGGGCAGGCCCGGCCGCCGAACAGCAGGCTGGTCGTGTCGCTCTTCGGGTCGCAGCCGATGAGCAGCACGCGCTTGCCCTGCTGCGCCATCATGTAGCTGAGGTTCGCCAGGGTGAAGGACTTGCCGATGCCGCCCTTGCCGTAGATCGCGATGATCTGCGTCTCTTTCTTCACCGGGCCGGTCGCGGGCGCATCGGGCTCGATCGCCGCCTCCGCGCGCAATGCATCCTGCATGCTGGCCTTGGGAGGCTCGCCGGGCGTGTGTCCGACAGCAGCATTCATGCGACGTGTCTCCAATCGAGGATCATTTTCAGGCAGGCGGCATCGGTGAAAGCGGTGCGATAGGCGTCGGGCGCCCGCTCGGCCTCTTCCCGATGGGTGATCAGGCCATCCAGCGAGAGCCGCCCGTCGGCGAGCAGCGCGTTCACCGCAACAAGATCGTTCTCGCGGAACTCGGCGGCGATGCGCAGCCGCGCCTCGCGCATGAAGGCCGGCGGGAAGACGAAGCGCAGCGGCTCGGCGTAAAAGCCCGCGAGCACGATCTCGCCGCCATGGCCGAGCCGGCCGATCAGCGTGTCGAGCAGCGCGGAATCGCCGGAGACGTCGCAGATGCTGCGATAGTCGCGGCGCTGATCCTCGGCGGGATCGATCACCTGGTAGCCGTGTGCGCCGTCGCGCCGCGCCGAGTTGGTCTCCCACACGACGGGCGGCGGCCCGCCATGCGCGACCGCGATGCGCGCGACCAGGCGGCCGAGCACGCCATGCCCGATGACGAGATCGGGCGACTGCATCGCCGGCGCCGGGTAGCAATGGAAGGCGGTCGCGGCGAGCGCCAGCAGCACGCCCTCTTCTTGCAGGTTCTTGGCGAGCGGCACGGCCTTGGCACCGCTGACGACCAGCCGCCGCGCGGCGCCGCCGAACAGGCCGCGCACCGGGCCGAAGCAGCGCGCGCCGGCGACGAAGACCCGCTCGCCGACACGACGTCCGGCGGCAGGGCCGGCCTGGCTGACGATGCCCACCGATTCATAGCCGGGGACCAGCGGGTACCCCATGCCAGGGAAGCTCGGCATCCGCCCCGACCAGAGCAGGCGCTCCGTGCCGGTGCTGATGCCGCTCCACTCCACATCGACGACGACATCGTCCTCGCCGGGGGGGGTCAGCGCGAGCCTCTCGAGGCCAAGCTGCTCAGGTTCCCTCAGGAGAACGGCGATGGTGTCCACGTTCAGGACTCTCCCGCCCTTCTAGATGTGTAAGTGTAAATGGACAGACGGCACTGTCAAGAAAGAATGACAGTCGATGGGTCGCAAGCCGCTCATCCGGCAGTCGCCACCATCACCCGCGCGAGCAACGGCGTATGCGTCGGCAGCAAACGCGGCGACCGGAAACCGGCCGATTCCAGCAGCTTGGCGAGCTCATCCGGGGTGCGCGGCCGGCCCGTGCCCATGGCAAGCAGGTAGAAGCCGAAATACGCCTCCATCACCGGCTCGGCCCCGGGCGTGCCCGACATCGGCTCCGCGATCAGCAGCGTGCCGCCCGGTGCCAGCGCCCGCCGCGCGTTCCGCAGGATCTCGAGCGCCCGGTGGTCGTCATGGTCGTGGATGATCCGGACCAGCGAGACGATGTCGGCGCCCGCAGGCAACGGGTCGGCCGCGAAATCCCCGCCGAAGCAGGTGGCGCGTCCGTCGAGCCCGGCTTCCGCGAAACGCGCCTTCGCCCGCCCGGCCACCGCCGGCAGGTCGAACAGCATCAGCTTCAGCCCGGGCGCCTGGCCCGCCACCGCGCGCAGGAAGCTGCCGTCGCCGCCGCCGATGTCGAGCAGGCAGCGGTGCCTGCGGAAATCCCAGGCGCCCAGCACCTCCTCCGCGATGAAGGGCTGGGAGGCGGCCATCAGCGAGGTGTAGGCGGCGACCTGCTCGTCGCTCAGCGCCTTGGGCTCGCCGGTCTCGGCATAGGGCCAGTAGCCCGAGAGCCGGTTGCCGCCGCGGTCGCGCCGCAGCAGTTCCACCGGATCGGCCAGGTCGCGATAGACCAGCGCATGGTGCTCGACCATCGCCGTCACGCCCGGGTTGTCGATCATCGCGGCGCCCAGCGGCCCGATCCCCCAGCGGCCACCGCGGCGGCGCTGGATCAGCTTCAGTGATTCGGCGGCATGCAGCAGGGTCGCCGCCGCCGGCGGCGCCAGCCCGAGGCGCGCGACCAGCAGCGCCTCCTCGACCGGCCCGTTGCGCAGGATCTCGAAGACCCTGAGCCGCACACAGGCCAGCAGGGTCTGGGTGTAGACGAAGCCGGCGCAGAGATCGAACAGCGCCCGCACCCGCCGGCGCGCCAGCGGCCGGGTCAGCGGGAATCGCGCGGCGAAGGCCCGGAAGCGCGGGTTCGCCAGCATCCGGTCGTACCAGTCGCGGGCCCGTTCGAGCGGCCCCGCCGGCACCATCGCCGCCATACCACTCATCAGATCAGGCCGCGCTGGCCGCCAGCTTGCGGGGCAGCAGCCGGCGGGTCTCCGACAGGATCACCGAGCGCAGGGCGGATTGCCCGAGACAGTCCGGGATCGAGGCCACGGCCTCATCCGCCAGCGTCTCCAGCCGGGCGATCGCGCCGTGCAGGCCGAATTGCAGCACGGCGCTGGGCCGGCCATGCGCGGCGTCCTGGCCGGCCGGCTTGCCCATCTCGTCCTCGCTCTCGACCGCATCGCGCAGGTCGTCGGCGACCTGGTAGGCCTCGCCCAGCCGGTCGCCGAGCATCCGCCAGGCCTCCGGGTCGGCGCCGGCGGCGGCCGCGCCGGCCGCGGTCGCGGCGGCGAACAGCGAGCCGGTCTTTTCCTGCTGGTACTCGGCGAGGTCGCAGCGATCCTCGCTCTCCCAGCCCTGGCCGGCGACGATGCCGCGCGGCACGCCGACGCTGTCGCCGATGATGGTGATCAGCGGCGCCAGGCGCAGCGGCGCCACCGAAGCGGACCGCGCCATGAGCTGGAAGGCCAGTACAATCAGCGCGTCGCCGGCCAGCACCGCCAGCGGCTCGCCATAGGCCCGGTGCACGCTCGGCCGGCCGCGGCGCGTTGCGGCATCGTCGAAGCAGGGCAGGTCGTCATGCACGAGGGAGGCGCAGTGCAGCAGTTCGATCGCCGCGCCGGCGGCTTCCGACAGCGCCGGGGCGTCGTCGCCGCAGGCCCCGGCCACCGCGAGGCAGAGCCGCGGGCGGATCCGCGCGCCTTTCGGAAAGACCGCGTGGCGCATGGCCGCGCCGAGCTTGGGCGGGCAGCCCGGCCCTTCGGCGAGCGCCACGGCGGCGTTGAGCGCCTTCTCGATGCGCGACACGGCGTCCATGGCGCTGCTCCCACTGACTGTCAGAAAAAATGGTCAGATGGGAGTGTCAATCGAACTGGACATTGCCGTCAATGACAATCGCGCGGCCTTGACCGCGCCCAGGCCCGCAGCCGTGTCAGCATCCATGCCCTGGCAGGAGGTCCGTCATGCCCAAGGCATTGACCCAAGGCGCCTACGCCCTCGCTCCCGCGACGCCGCATGTCCGCAGGATCAGCCTCGCCGACCTGCGCGCCGCGCTGCACGACGGCTGGGAGGATTTCCGCGCCAGCCCGACCCAGCTGATCTTCCTCTGCATCCTCTATCCGATCACCGGCCTGCTGGTGGCGCGCGCCGCATCGGGCGGCGACCTGCTCGCACTCCTCTGGCCGCTGGTGGCGGGTCTCAGCCTGGTCGGGCCGGTGGCCGCCGTCGGGCTCTACGAGATCAGCCGCCGGCGCGAGGCGGGCGAGGCGACCAGCTGGCTCACCGCTTTCCAGGTGCTGCGCAACCCGAACTTCCTATCGATCGCCGCGCTCGGCGTGCTGCTGATGGCGGTCTTCGTGCTCTGGGTCGGCGTCGCGCGCGCCATCTACGACGCGACGCTCGGCGAACTGCCGCGGCGCGGCCTCGGCGAGATCGTGCATCTCGCGCTGACGACGCCGGAGGGCCACCGGCTGCTGCTGCTCGGCAACGGCCTCGGCTTCCTCTTCGCGCTCGCGGTGCTGGTCTTCACGGTGGTCTCGGTGCCGATGCTGCTCGATCGCGGCGGCACGCTCGGCACGGCGATCCGCACCTCGCTCGCGGCCTGCATGCTCAACCCTCTGCCGATGGCCTGCTGGGGCCTGATCGTCGCCGGGCTGCTGCTACTGGGGGCCTTGCCAGCCTTTGCCGGCCTCGCCGTCGCGATGCCCGTGCTCGGGCATGCGACCTGGCATCTCTACCGGCGGCTGGTGGAGTAGTTTCCGAGCGCGGCGCGCTCGGGCCGCCGCCAGCTCACCTCGAAGACGCAGGCCGGTGCGCCGGTCGCCGCGCATTCCACCTCGCGCACCCTTGCGTCGGCGTGCACCAGGGCGCGGAACAGCCGCTCGAAGGTCGCGGCGAAGTAGTCGCAGACCGGCGCCTCCACCTCCGGCACGCGAGCCAGCGGGCAGTCGACGATGCGCAGCATCACCGGCTGGCCGAGCTCCGCGCGGAACTCGCCATTGCCGACGAAGGTCCAGGCATGCCGGCTGATGGTGCCGAGCAGCACCCGGGCCGCGAGCGGCGCCGGCAGCGCGCGCAGCAGGAACTGCACCGGGCGCGGGATCCGGTTGGCCAGCAGGTACTGCGCGGTGCGCAGGCCGGCATCGCGTGCGACGCTGCGCGCAACGCCGGGCGGCAGCCGCGCGTGCAGCACCTGATGGAGGGCGGTGAACTCCGCCTCCTCGACCATGCTCACGGGCGGGCTCACGCGGTAATGCGCCAGCCCGGCCGCGACGAAGATCTCGTCGCAGCGCTCCCGCCCGAGCGCATTGTCCAGCGCCTCGGCCACCCGCGTGATCGCATTCGGTCCGATGCGGCCCTGCTCCATCACCCCTTCTCCGCGGCCCGCACGCTCTCCGGCAACTGCTCGGTGCCGCCGCCGCAGGCCATCACCCTGTTCGCCACCGGGGATAGACTCTCCTCGAGCTGTTCGGTTCCCCCGCCACAGGCCATGACCTTCTCCTGCGTCTTCGCCTTCGGCAGCGAGGCCTTCGGCCGGTGCATGGTCTTCCACATGGCGTTGTGCGGCGCCTTGGCGGCCTGCGCCGCGATGGTGCGGGTCTCGTCGAAGTGGAAATCGACCTGCTTCTTGGTCTGCGGGCCCCAGTAGCCGACCTTGCCGAGGTCGTAGAAGGTCCGCTTGAAGCCGGATTTCAGGAAGGCCTTGAGGCAGCCGATCAGGTAGCTGCGGCGCCGCTTGTCGCGCTCCCACGGATACCCGAGGAAGGCCTTGCGCATGTAGAAGCGGCGGTAGTTCGCCATGGTCCGGTCGAGCAGCGTGGCGCGGTCCATCGCGTCCGGCTTCATGATCGGCGTGACGAAATTGTATTTGCTGAAGTCGTAGATCTCGACCTTGTCGCCGAGCTCCTGGAACAGGTCGCTGAACGGCCAGGGCGTGTACATCGACCAATTCGCCATGTCCGGATTCCAGTCGAGCGCCATCCGGTAGGTCTCTTCCAGCGTCTCGACCGTCTCGTTCTCGAGCCCGACGATGAACTGCGCCTCGGTCACGATGCCGGCGTTCCGCAGCAGCTCGATCGCCCGCTTGTTCTGCGCGACCGTCGTCTCCTTGTTGAAGCGGTCCAGCTTCAGCTGGGCCGCGGCTTCGGTGCCCAGCGAGATGTGCACGAGCCCCGCCTGCCGATAGAATGGCAGCAACGCCTCATCCCGGAGAATGTCGGTCACGCGGGTGTTGATGCCCCACTGCACTTTGTCGGGCAGGCCGCGGTCGATCAGCTCCTGGCAGAAGGCGACGAATTTCTTCTTGTGGATGGTCGGCTCCTCGTCCGCGAGGATGAAGAAGCCGACCTGGTGGTCGCGCACCAGCAGCTCGATCTCGTCCACCACCTTCTTCGGATCGCGCACCCGGTAGTCGCGCCAGAATTTCCACTGGCTGCAGAAGCTGCAGGTGAAGGGGCAGCCGCGCGCCAGGTTCGGGATCGCGACCCGCGTGCCGGTCGGGATGAAGATGTACTTGCCCCAGTCGAGGATGCCCCAGTCCGGCGAGATCTTGTCGACATCGGCGATCGGCGGTGCGGCGGGCGTCGCGATCACCTGGTTGCCGTCGTGGAAGGCGATGCCCTTCACCTTGGCGCGCTTCGCCGGCCAGTTGCCATCGGCGATGCACTGCACCAGGTCGAGCAGCACCTGCTCACCCTCGCCGCGCACCACGCAGTCGATCCAGGGCGCCTCGGTCAGCACCTGCGGGTACATGAAGGTGCCGTGGATGCCACCCAGCACCGTCACCGCATCCGGGCAGGTCTCCCTGGCCAGCTTCAGCAGGGCCTCGGCCTCGTAGATCGCCGGGGTGATGGCGGTGGTGCCGATCAGGTCGGGCTTGAGGTCGAGCAGCGCCGTCTTCACCTGCTCGGGCGTCAGGTGGTCGGTCATGGCGTCGATGAAGGTCACATCCGTGAAGCCGCCCGACTTCAGGTAGCCCGCCAGATACGCCACCCAGGCCGGCGGCCAATTGCCCGCGATCTCCGCGCCGCCCGAGTGGTAATTCGCCCGAGTGGTAATTCGGATGGATCAGGACGATGCGCATGACAGAGGCCTCCCTCCCGGCACAGGCCGGCGAGGGCAGGCTGGCCCCACAAGTGTCAACTTGCCTTGACGTGGATCAAGCGCAGCGAGGCGCCTGTGGTTCAGCCCGAGCGCAGGCTGCGGCGGATGTCGCTTTCGGACTCGAGCCGGGTGAAGAGGCCGGCCATCCAGCCGACCCGCGTGCCGAGGTTGCGCGCCAGCGGCAGGTTGCCGCGCCGCGGCTGCTCGCGCACCGCCTCGACCAGGAAGGCAACCTCCGGCAGCGCCGGCGCGCGGACGCCATCCGCCGGCATCAGGAAGGCGCCGAGGCTCTTCGCCAGCAACGCCATCTTCCGCTGCTTCGAGACCACCGCCCGCCGGGCGACGCTGTCGAGGCCCATGCGCTCGAGTTCGCGACCGATCTCGGCATAGATCCAGCGCGCCGCGCCGATGCCCGGCCGGCAATCCAGCGGCAGCCGGGCGATCCCCGCCTCGGAGCGGTCATAGAGCACGTCGGCCGCATCCAGCAGGCGCTGGATGATGGCCGCGATCCGGGCATCGAAGACCGGCTCCGCCAGCCATTCATCCGGATCGATCCCGGCCTCCCAGAGCCACGCGAGCGGCAGGTAGATCCGGCCGTTGCGGGCATCCTCGCCGACGTCGCGGGCGATGTTGGTCAGCTGCATCGCGACCCCGAGGTCGCAGGCGCGCGCCAGCACCTCCGGCCGCCGCTCCTCCATCAGCAGCGCCATCATCGCACCCACCGTGCCCGCGACCCGGGCGGCATAGGCGGTCAGGTCCGAGAGGGTCTCGTAGCGCCGACCCTGGCGGTCCCAGGCGAAGCCCTCGAGCAGCGCCTCGGGGATGGCGCGCGGGATGCCGTAGCGGTCGACCACGGCGGCGAGCGCCCGATCCGCCGGCATCGGCAGCGGCCGCCCCTCGCAGGCGCGCTGCAGGCGGTCCTGCAACTGTCCGAGCGCTGCTTCGCTGGCGTCATTGTCGATCGCGTCGTCGGCAACGCGACAGAAGGCGTAGAGGGCCGTTGCCGGCTCGGCGATCCGCCGCGGCAGCACCTTCGCCGCGGTATGGAAGCTCTTCGAGCCATCCGCGAGCAGCGCGCGGCAGGCCTCGAGATCGGCGGCATCCAGGTTCATGCCCTGTCTGGCCCTTTCTTGGTTCGCCGGGCACTGTAAATCCAGCCTGACACTTTCTGCCAGCCCAAAACTGGAGAACCCGTGCGTCGCATCCTCCTCGGCCTCGCCACCCTGCTCGCTTTGAGCGCCATCGCCTGGGGGATCGCCCGGCTGCAGGGCGCGAGCAGCGGCCTCTCGGTCACCACCCTGCCGGTCGGCGAGATCCCCGCCCGGGTCTTCCGCCCGGCCGGCGGCGCCCCGGCGCCGGTGGTGGTGATCGCGCATGGCTTCGCCGGCTCGCAGGAGATGATGCAGCCCTTCGCCACGACGCTCGCCCAAGCCGGCTTCATCGCGGTGACCTTCGATTTCCCGGGCCATGGCGGCAACCCGACCCCGCTCGCTGGCGGCCTGACCAACGACGAGGCCGCCTCCGGCGCCCTGCTCTCGGCGCTGACCCGCGTGGTCGCGGCGATCAGGCCGCTCGGCGATGGCCGCCTCGCCCTGCTCGGCCATTCCATGGCGGCCGACATCGTCATCCGCTGGGGCTTCGACCGTCGGGAGGCGGCGGCGACCGTCGCGCTCTCCGGCTTCGGCCCGCAGGTCACCGCCGAGCAGCCGCGCAACCTGATGGTCGCGGTCGGTGCCTGGGAGCCGGAATTCCTCCAGGCCGCCGCCCGGCGGATCGTCGCACTCGCTGCCGGTGGCGAGCCGGCCGAGGATACCACCTATGGCCGCTTCGCCGACGGCACCGCCCGCCGCCTCGTCATCGCCGATGGCGTCGAGCATATCGGCATCCTGTACAGCCAGGATGCGCTGGCGCAGTCCCGCGCCTGGCTGGCCGAGGCCTTCGGCCGCGCGCCCGGCAGGGTGCCCGTCGATGCGCGCGGCCCGGCGATCGGCCTGCTAGTCGGCGGCCTGGTGCTGCTGGCCTGGCCTTTGTCCCGCCTGCTGCCGCGGGTGGCCGCCGGCCCCCCGGGCGCGGGCCTCGGCTGGCGGCGCTTCTGGCCGATCGCGGTGGTCCCCGCAGTCGCGACGCCGCTGATCCTGCGCCTGGTGCCGACCGGCTTCATGCCGCTGCTGCTCGGCGACTACCTGACGGCGCATTGCGCGCTCTATGGCGTGCTGACCGGGTTGCTGGCCTGGCGGCTGCGGCCGCGCGCGGCGCCGGTCGCGTCATCGCCGGCGAAGGCCGCGATCGCTGCGGCGGCGATCCTCCTCTATCTCGCGCTGCTCGGCGGCGCGCTCGACCACTGGGTCATCGCCTTCCTGCCGGCGCCGCATCGCCTGGTGCTGGTGCCGATCGTGCTGCTCGGCACGCTGCCCTGGTTCGCGACCGATGAATGGGCGACGCGCGCGCCGGGGACGGCGCGCGGCGCCTATGCCGCGACCAAGGCGCTGTTCCTGCTGTCGTTGAT
>Ga0114976_10000622_pt1 | contig 22214 bp, 25 predicted proteins | sample S_130805_EF_Meta_FD_87319 | JGI IMG/M metagenome (GOLD analysis project Ga0114976, IMG submission 87319) | Freshwater microbial communities from Lake Simoncouche, Canada to study carbon cycling - S_130805_EF_MetaG | ecosystem: Environmental > Aquatic > Freshwater > Lake | place: Lake... | reverse complement strand
GCACTTCCACGATGCCGGCGGCGAGGGCTACCGCTTCCTCGCGGATGCCGTCAGCGCGCTCGACCCGATCAACGGCGCGACCGCGGCGCGGCTGATCGGCCCGCTCGGCCTCTGGCGCCGGCAATCGCCGGAGCGCGCCGCGCTGATGCGGCGGGAGTTGCAACGGGTGCTCGACCAGCCCAATCTCAGCCGCGGTACCTATGAAAAAGCATCGAAGGCGCTGCTGTGATCCAGGACCTGCCCATCCGCGTGACCATCACCCAGCCGGCCAACGGCATACGCCTCGCGGGCGGCTTCGCGCGCGCCGAGGGGCTCAAGGTGGCGGCGCCGCAGCCCGAGCTGCGCTTCGTACAGATGTATGACGGCCGCGAAGTGGTGCTGCATGACGGCGTGCTGCAGGGAGAGGGCTTCGAGACCTGGCTGCGCATCATGAAGGAAGGTGGCGCCGTCACCAGCGTCGAGGTCGTCTTCGAGGAAGGCGACCGGCGCCTGCATGCGCCGGAGGCCTGGCTCGACCGCATCGCCGCCCCCGAATGGCGCAGGGACGCGGCCGAGATCCGCGTCGCGCGGCTGGAGCTCTCCTGCGATATGCTCAGACCCTGACGGCGGCCGTCACCGCATCCAGCACCTGGTCGATCGCCGCCTGGAAGGCCGGGCCGTCGAGATAGCCGTCGGTCTCGCCGGCGCGCTCGACGAAGCCCTGCCAGGACGGCCGCTGCATCCCGGCATGGAAGCGCGCGCGCCAGTATTCCACCACGGCGTCCGGCGTGCCGGCCGGCACCTGCCAGCCCTTCATGTTCTCCATCGCCATGTCCCAGCCGAGTTCGCGCAGCGTCGGGGCCTCCGGGTAGATCGGCGCCCGCTCGGCCGAGCAGCAGGCGAGCACGCGCAGCAGCCCGCCATCGACCAGGCCGCGGAACTCCTCGGGGGCTGCCACCATCAGGTCGACCTGGCCCGAGGCCACCGCCTGCAAGCCGGGCGCGCCGCCATTGAAGGGCACGTGCAGGAACTCGACGCCCGCCCGCTTCTCGAGCACGAGGAAGACCGCGTGGTAGAGCGAGCCGATGCCGGAGGAGCCGTGGCTGACCGCCTGCGGCTTGGTCCGCGCCGCTGCCATCGCCTGCTGCATGGTGCGGTACGGCCCATCGGCCCTGGCGAGGATGAACATGCGCTGGCGCATCACCCGCATCACCGCGCGGAAGGCGGTGCGGGTGTCGTAGGGCAGGGCGCGGAAGGCCGGAATGCTGGTGCTCTCGCTGCCGCCGCCGAGCATCAGCGTATGGCCGTCGGGCGGGGCGAGCGCCACCTGCTGCGCCGCGATGGTGCCGCCGGCGCCGGCGCGGTTCACGACGACCAACGGCTGCGGCACCTGCGGCTGCGTCGCCTCGATGACGGCGCGCGCGATCAGGTCGGAGCCGCCGCCGGGCGCGAAGCCGATCACGCATTGCACTGCGCGCGTCGGCTCCCAGGCCGGCTGGGCGCGGGCGAGGGCGGGCGCGGCGAGCGCCGCCAGCAGGGCGCGGCGTGCGAGCATGGCGTGGGTCCTCCCGGCGGTTCTTGCGCCGAGGGATAGCCTGCGCGCATCGCCCGCGTCACCCCTGGCGCAACGTCGCCCAGACCAGCCAGAGCCCCAGCAGCAGGGTCGCCAGCCCGTTCCAGGCCGGCTGCGCCAGTGCGGACGCGAAGATCCGCTCCAGCCGTTCCGCCGGCACGGCGAGCCGGACCAGCCCCTTGGCGAGGATGAGCCAGCCCAGCAGCGTCACCGCGACCACCACCGCGCCGCCCTGCCAGCGCTGGTGGCCGAGCACCCAGGCGATGCCGAGGCCGAGCGTCAGCAGTCCCGCCATCAGCAGCAGGCCGGGGTCGCGCGCCACGCGCTCGGCCGCCGCGCGGTAGAAGCCGGGACGCAACAGCACCAGCGCCCCGGCGATCAGGCAGTAGAGGCCGGCGGCCAGCGCCAGGAAGCGGCTGCGGTCGTCCATGGCGGCGTCTCTCCCCGATCCTGTGCGGACGCGGTAGCCTCGCCGCAGGGAGGACCCGCCGCCATGATCCGTCGCAAGCTCGCCCTCGGTGCCGTGCTGGCTGCGCTTGCCGCGCCGGCGCTGGCGCAGACCACCCCGGCGCCGGCGCTCGACCCGCGCGCCATCGCCTATCTCCCGCCGGAGCAGATCCCCTGGGGCCCGGTCACCCGCAACGGCAACCAGCAGGCGGTCCTCGTCGGCGACCCGGCCAAGCCCGGCTTCTACGCGGTGATGGTGAAGTGGCTGCCGGGCCACATGTCGCGGCCGCATTTCCACGCGAATGACCGCTTCATCACGGTGCTCTCGGGCACCTGGTGGATGGGCTCCGGCCCGGTCTTCGACCCGGCCAGCACGGTGCCGGTGCGCGCCGGCAGCTTCGTCACGCATTTTGGCAGGGGCGTCCACTACGACGGCGCCAAGGACGAGCCGGCGGTGCTGCTGATCATGGGCGAGGGGCCCGGCACCTCGACGCCAGCCGAGGCGCCGAAGTGACCAAACGGACCATCGCCGCGCGCTTCCGCGGCCCGGCCGGCCTCGGCAATGGCGGCTATGTCGCCGGCATCATGGCGGCCGCCCTCGGCACGCAGCCGGCCGAGGTGACGCTGCGGCGCGGCTGGCCGCTGGAGGCGCCGGTCGCGCTCGCCGAGGAGGACGGCCTGGTGCGCGCCCGCGACGCCGCCGGCGAGGTGGTCGCCGAGGCGCGCGCCGCGACGCTGGCGCTGACCCCGCCCGCGCCGCCCAGCGCGGCCGAGGCCGAGGCCGCGACGCGCTGGTTCCTTGCCTCACCCTTCAGCCATTCCGACGGCCAATGCTTCGTCTGCGGCAGCGCCTGGCCGGAAGGGCAGGGGTTGCGGGTCTTCACCGGCCCGGTGCCCGGCCGCCCGGGCCTTTCCGCCGCGCTCTGGCGGCCGCACGCCGCCTTCGCCGGCGCCGATGGCCTTGTGGCGCCCGAGTTCCTCTGGTCGGCGCTCGATTGCGCCGGGCATTTCGCCCATACGCTGGACAACAGGCCGCAGCGCATGCTGCTCGGCCGCATCACCGGGCAGTTGCTCGGTCAGGTGGCAGCGGAGGAGCCGATCATCGTGCTCGGCTGGCAACTCGGCCGGGAGGGCCGCAAGCGCGCCGCCGGCACCGCGCTGTTCACCCTGGCAGGAGAATTGCGAGGACTCGCGGAAGCGCTCTGGATCACCCCGCCGCCCGTGGCAGGATGAGCGCCCTGGAGGAGCCCGCCATGCCGAAGCTGCTCACCCCCGACCAGATCGAGGCCTATGCCCGGGACGGCTACGTCACCGGCTTGCGTGCGGTCGATGCCGCCCAGGCCGAACGCTGGCACCAGGACATCCGCCGCTGCTGCGGCGAGGGCCAGCGGGTCGAGAGCGCCGCCGGCCTCCGCCAGCCCTCGAACCGCGCCAAGCCCTACCTGCTCTTCCCCTGGTGCGCCGAGCTCGTGCGGCACCCCGCCATCCTCGACGCGGTCGAGGATGTCATCGGCCCCGACATCCTGGTCTTCCACACCACGCTCTGGTGGAAGGCCGCCGGCAGCGACGGCTTCGTGCCCTGGCACCAGGACGGCACCTATTTCGGCCTGGCGCCCTTCGACCACGTCACCGCCTGGATCGCCCTGACGCCGAGCACGGAGGAGAGCGGCTGCGTCCGCATCCTGCCGCGCAGCCATCTGAGCGGGCAGTTGCCGCACAGCGACCGCAAGGACCCGAGGCTGATGCTCTCGCGCGGCCAGACCGCCGATGTCGCCATCGAGGAGCAGGCGGTGGTCCCGATCCCGCTGCAGCCCGGCGAGTTCTCGCTGCACCACACGCTGGCGTTGCACGCCTCGGCGCCGAACCGCTCCGCCCATGACCGCATTGGCCTCGGCATCAGCTACATCCCGGCACGGGTCCGCCATATCGGCCCGACCCGGCTCTCGGCGACGCTGGTCAGGGGCGAGAACCGCTACGACCACTTCGACCTCGAGCCGGCGCCGCGGGCGGAGAACGACGCGGCGGCGGTGGCGGCGCATGCCGACAGCCTCGGCCGGTTCTGGATCGCCAGCGAGGGGATCCCGGAGATGTCGCTGGTGCATTGAGCGGCGCCCGGACTCCGGAACGGCGGGCCGGATTGCCGGGGCGGCGCCGCGCTCCAGCCTGTTGTTTTCAGAGAAAATTCACGCCGCCCAGTCATTCGGCTTCCGGGCGATCGGCTCTGGCGCCGGCGTCGGGTCTGCTGGTATGGGGCAGCCGCATTTCGGGTGGACCATCGACATGACCCCAGGCACGACCGAGCCTTCGGCCGCCCCGCTCGAGGGCGCGCGGCGCGGTCCCCTGGCCTCGGGCAGCCTGCCGCTCTGTGTCGACATGGACGGCACCCTGCTGCGCATCGACACGCTGCACGAGGCCGCCCTCGCTGCCTTCGCGGGCGACCCGCGGACGCTCCTGCAGGCCCCGGGCTGGCTCGCCGCCGGCAAGCAGCGGCTGAAGGCCGAGCTCGGCCGACGCTGGTCCTTCGACCCCGCGCTGCTGCCCTATCACCCGGAGTTCCTCGCCTGGCTGCGTGAGCAGCACGCCGCCGGCCGGCACATCGTCCTCTGCACCGCCGCCAACCATGCCGTCGCCGAGCAGGTCGCCGGCCATCTCGGCCTGTTCGACGAGGTCATCGCCAGCGACGAGACCCGCAACCTGCGCGGCCCCGCCAAGGCCGAGGCGCTGGTCGCCCGCTTCGGCGAGCGCGGTTTCGCCTATGCCGGCAACGACCGCACCGACCTCGCCGTCTGGCGCCATGCCGGCGAGGCGATCCTGGTCGGCGCGCCGGCCGCCCTGGCGCGGGAGGCGGAGGCCGAGGTCCGCATCGCGGGCAGCTTCGACGCGCCGCAACTGCCGCTCGCCGCCTTCGTGAAGGCGATCAGGCCCTATCAATGGGTCAAGAACGCGCTCTGCTTCGTGCCGCTGCTGGTCTCCGGCGACTGGCTCAGCACGGCGGGCTGGCTCGGCGCGGGGCTCGCGGCCATCGCCTTCTGCCTGGCCGCCTCCTCGATCTACCTGCTGAACGACATGACCGACATCGCGGCGGACCGGGAGCACGCGCGCAAGCGCAAGCGGCCCTTCGCCGCCGGCACCCTGCCGATCCTGTGGGGGCTGGCCGCCGCGCCGGTGATGATGCTCGCGGCACTCGCCCTCGCCGGGGCGAGCGGGATGCTCACCGTCCTGCTCGGCTACATCGCCTGCTCGCTGCTCTACACCTTCGGCCTGAAGGAAAAGCCGCTGGTCGATGTCTTCCTGCTGACCGCGCTCTATTGCGCCCGCATCCTCGGCGGCGGCGAGGCGAGCGGGCATCCGGTCTCGCTCTGGCTGCTCGCCTTCGCCTCCTTCCTGTTCCTCAGCCTGGCGCTGATCAAGCGGGTCTCGGAGATGCTCCGGGTGGTCGAGCGGGGCGGCAAGAGCGCGCCGCGCCGCGGCTACCGGGTCGAGGACATCCCGACCCTGCAGATGTTCGGCACCGCCGCGGTCTTCGCCTCGGCCATCGTGCTCTCGCTCTACCTGCAGAGCAGCGCCGCCCTGAAGATCTTCGCCAATCCCGGCCTGCTCTGGGTGGCGGTACCGCTGCTGCTGTTCTGGCAGTGCCGGCTCTGGCTCGCGACCAATCGCGGCTGGATGCACGACGACCCGATCCTCTACACGGCGCGCGACTGGGTGTCGTGGATCACCTTCGGGCTGCTGGCGGTGGCGACCGTGGCGGCGCGGGCGCTCGGCTGAGCTACCGCGCCAGGTCAACGCGCTGCAGCAACCGCGCCTTCTCCGCTGCATCCCGCGCGATCCGCGCGGCGAAGGCCGCCGGCCCGCCGCGCCGTTGCGGCTCACCACCACCACCGGCGTGTTCAGGCGCTGCTGCAGCCCGGGGGACGACGGCGCGCGGCGGCCGCGCCCGCCCAGGGCAGCCCCAACAGCGCCCCGATCACCCCGCGCAAGGCGTGGGCTTCCTGGTTTGTGCTCGACCGGTCCGAGGGTCTAGCATCGCCGCCATCGTCCAGGGAGCGGAACCATGTCCATCCAGGCGCTCGGCTATGTCGGCATCGCCGCCACCTCCCCCGAGGAGTGGGAGGGCTTCGGGACCAACCTGCTCGGCCTGCAGCTGACCGAGCGCAGCGGCGCGCAGCGCGTCTTCCGCATGGATGACCGCAAGCAACGCATCATCGTCGAGCCGGACAGCCACAACGGCGCGCGCTATTTCGGCTGGGAAGTGGCCGATGCCGCGGGGCTCGCCGCCATGGCCGCGAAGCTGGAAGCCGCCGGCCACCCGGTCACCCGCGGCGATGCGGCGCTTTGCGCCCAGCGCCGCGTCGCCGGGCTGATTGCCGCCACCGACCCGCTCGGCAACCGCGTCGAGATCGTCCACGGCGCCGAGACCACCGCCGAGCCCTTCCGCCCCGGCCGCGCGATCAGCGGCTTCCGCACCGGCGCGCTCGGCATGGGGCATGCCGTGCTGAACCTGACGCTCGAGCAGATGGACCCGGCGCTGGCGTTCTACCGCGACGTGCTGGGCTTCAAGCTCTCGGACTACATCACCCAGCCCTTCCGCGCCTACTTCATGCACGTCAATCCGCGCCACCATTCGCTGGCGCTGATCCAGGCGCCGCAGCAGCGCCTGCACCACATCATGGTCGAGACCTACATGCTCGACGATGTCGGCCAGGCCTATGACCTGCTGGTGGCCGAGCCGGAGAAGGTCGCCGCCACGCTCGGGCGGCACGTGAACGACCTGGTCACCAGCTTCTACGCCAAGACCCCCGGCGGCTTCCTGTTCGAATACGGCTGGGGCGGCCGCGTGGTGGACGACGCCACCTGGGTCGCCGGCGAATGCACCTCCGGCCCGAGCCTCTGGGGCCATGACCGCCCGAGCGAGCCGCCGGAGATGCAGGCCGCACGGCGCGGGATGAAGCTGGGCGCCGCCGCCCGTGGCGAGCGCGCGCCGGTGCAGGTGCTGCCCGGCAATTACGAGCCGATCCGCGGCGAATGCGCCTGGTGGGACCAGCTGCGCCAAGCCGCGGAATGAAGGTTCTCATCGCCGGCGGCGGCATCGGTGGCCTCACCGCCGCGCTCGCCCTGCTGAAGCGCGGCATCGAAGTCGAGGTGCACGAGCAGGCGCAGGCGCTGCGCGAGGTCGGCGCCGGCGTGCAGATCAGCCCGAACGGCGCCCGCGTGCTCTACGAACTCGGCGTCGGCGAGGCGGTCGCGGCGATATCGTGTGAGAACGAGGCGAAGGAGATCCGCCTCTGGAACACCGGCGAGGCCTGGTCGCCTTTCGACGTCGTCGCGCGCTCCGCCGAGATCTACGGCTACCCCTATTTCACCGTCTATCGCCCCGACCTGCTCGGCGCGCTGGAAGCGGCCGTCCGCGCTGCCGATCCCGGCTGCATCCGGCTCGGCCGCAAGGCCGAGGCCTTCGAGCAGAGTGGCGATCGCGTGGTGCTCCGCTTCACCGATGGCGGCACCGCCGAGGGCGACATCCTGGTCGGCGCCGACGGCATCCACAGCATCGTCCGCCGCCAGCTCTGGGGCGAGCCGGCCGCGCGCTTCACCGGCATGCTCGCCTGGCGCGGCGTCATCCCGATGGAGCGCCTGCCGCGCCACCTGCACCGCATGGTCGGCACCAACTGGGTCGGCCCCGGCCGGCACGTCGTGCACTACCCGCTGCGCCGCGGCGAGCTGATGAACTTCGTCGGCGTGGTCGAGGGCGTCGACTGGCAGGTCGAGAGCTGGACCGCGCAGGGCGACCGGGGCGAGCTGCACCGCGACTACGAAGGCTGGCACGCCGACGTCCACAGCATGATCGCGGCGATCGAGACGCCGTTCCGCTGGGCCTTCCTCGCCCGCGACCCGCTGCCGGTCTGGGGCCAGGGCCGCGTCACGCTGCTCGGCGATGCCTGCCACCCGACCCTGCCCTTCATGGCGCAGGGCGCGGTGCAGGCGATCGAGGACGGCTTCATCCTGGCGCGTGCGCTCTCGGAGATACCCAGCGCCGAGCCCGCGCTGCGGCGCTACGAGGATGCCCGCCGTGACCGCACCGCCCGCATGGTGCGCGGCTCGAACGAGAACGCCACGCGCTTCCACAATCCCGAGCTCGCCCATGCCGAAGGTGCGGCCGCCTATGTCGCGCGGGAGTTCGCCGAGGAGAAGGTGCGGGCGCGCTACGACTGGCTCTTCACCTATGACGTGAACACGGTGCCGGTGTAGCGGGCGCCGCCGCGGCGGGCGTCCGGAATCTAGCAATAAATTCCTTGTATCAGGGCCGCTCCACCGTCGAGCCACCCGCCATGGAAACCGCCTACCCCACCCCCCTCCACAAGCTCCCGGTCGACCCGAAATGCGACTTCACCCCGCGCCGCCCCTGGCAGCCGCTGTCGGAGGCCGAGTGGAACGAGCTCGGCGGCTTCCTCTGCATCCATAATTGCGGGATGTCGTTCGAGCGCAGCGCCCGCCGCCGCGGCCGCCCGATGGAGGATGTCCGCGCCAGGCTCGACGCCATCTTCCGCGCGGTGACCCTCAAGCACCCGCGTGGCGGGCGGGGGAGCTGGACCCAGCTCCCCGAGGGCTTCGGCAAGCCCGACACGGTCAGCCGGACCTTCCGCCGCTGGCACAAGCTCGGGCTCTGGGAACGCCTGCTGCGCGAGGTCGCGCACCCGGAGGCCTCCGAGATGCTCCGCAGCCTCGCCTACTTCATCTGCTGCGCCTATCGCCGGGCCTACCGGATGATGGGGCTGCGCGGCGTGCTGCTCGGCAAGCGGCTCGGGCTGCTGTCGGCCATGCCCTCGCTGCCCTGGCGGATGCCCGACCCGATTTTGTCCGGGGAGGTGCTGGCGGCGACCACCAAGGTGATGCAGGCCCAGGATCGCTGGCGCGAGCCCTGGTGGCGACCCATGGCGCGGGCGCTGACCAAGCTGAACCGCGACCTGGAAACGCGAAAATTCCAGCGGATCTATGAGCCGGCGTGAGCCCGCTCGCCGAACCAGACCGGATTGCCCCAGGCGCAGCGCCCGGCGGCATCCGCCACCACCACCCGGGCATAGCCGCCCGGCGCCACCCGCTCGAGCGGCAGCACCGCCCGCGTCTGCCCCGCGGCCACCGACTGCGCCGCGCGCGAGCCGCGGCCGAGCACCATGATGCTGGTGGCCTCCGAGCAGCTTATCTCGACGCTCTCCGCGCCCCACTCGACCGCGTGCAGCTGCGGCCCCTGCGTCGCGTAGAAGGCCCCGGCCTTGAGCGCGGCGAGCAGCGCCTCGGGCTCGTTCGCCTCGGCCCGCACCATCAGCCAGCCGCCGAAGGCGTCGTCGCAGGCGAAATGCGCGTCATCCACCGCGAGCAGGGTGCAGCGCCGCCCCGCCGCGAGCAGCTGGTCGGCGAGATACGCCCCGTCGCCGCGCGCGGTGCGCAGCGCCGAGGTGTGGTTGTAGACCTCGACCGCATGGGCGCCGGGGAGGGTCGCGGCATCCTCGGCGGTCAGCGCGTACCAGCCGGGATGCGGGATCGCGACGAAGGCGCCGGCGGCAATCGCGCGGGCGGCGATGTCAGGCCCGGTCTCGCCCTCGGCGAGCGGGGCGAAATCCAGCGGCAGCCCGACCGCGAGGATGTGCCAGAGTTCGCCGAGCCCGGTCGCCGGCGCATGCAGCTCGGCCCCGATCAGCGTGGTGAAGCCCGGCGCCCGGAAGCCGCGCGTATCGGCGACCGGGTAGCCGTACTTCGCCATGAAGTGGTCGGTCAGGGCGAGGAAGTCGTAGCCGGCGTCGCGGTAGGTCGCGCAGACCTCCGCCGGTGCGCGGACGCCATCCGACAGCGTCGAATGGGTATGGATGTTGCCCTTCCAGAAGCGGCCGGGCAGCGAGAAGGCGGGATCGATCGGCATGGCGGGGGTTATGGCACGGGACGGCCAAGGTATGATCCCCCGCATGAGCGACCCGCACATCACCCCGAAATGGGATGCCCGATTCCTCGGCCTCGCCACCCATGTCGCCTCCTGGTCGAAGCACCGCACGACCAAGGTCGGCTGCGTGGTGGTCGACGACGACCGGCGGGTGCGGGTCACCGCCTTCAACGGCTTCCCGCGCGGCGTCGCCGACCTGCCGGAGCGGCTGGCGGACCGGCCGGTCAAGCTGCTGCTTTCGGTCCATGCCGAGGCCAATGCGGTGGCGACCGCCGCCCGCTCCGGCGTCTCGCTGGCGGGCTGCACCGCCTATGTCACCCACCCGCCCTGCGCCCAATGCGCCGCGCTGCTGACCCAGGCCGGCATCCGCCGGGTGGTCTTCATCGGCCAGCTGCGCGAGGACTGGGCGGCCTCCGAGGAGGCCGGCAAGCTGATCATGGAGGAGGCCGGGGTCGCCTGGCAGCGCGGCGCCCCGACGGAATGACCCTCGACCTCACCGGCATCCGGCATTCCTACGGGTCGCGCGAGGTGCTGCGCGGCGTCGATCTCAGCGTGCGGGCGGGCGAGATCCTCTGCCTGCTCGGCCCCTCGGGCGACGGCAAGACCACGCTGCTGCGGCTGATCGCGGGGCTCGAGCCGCTGCAGGAGGGCCGCATCGCGCTCGACGGCGCGACCTTGGCCGAGCCGGGGCGCGAGGTGCCGCCCGAGCAGCGCCATGTCGGCTTCGTGTTCCAGGATTTCGCGCTGTTCCCGCACCTGACCGTCACCGAGAACGTCGCCTTCGGCCTCGGCCGCATCCCCCGCGGCGAGCGGGCCTGGCGGGTGACGGAGGCGCTGGCGCGGGTCGGGCTGGAGACCTATGCCGGCGCCTTCCCGCACATGCTCTCGGGCGGCCAGCAGCAGCGGGTCGCCCTGGCGCGCGCGCTGGCGCCGCGGCCAGCGGTCGTGCTGCTCGACGAGGCCTTCGCGTCACTCGACGCCAGGCTGCGCGAGCAGGTGCGCGACGATACGCTCCACGTGCTGCAGGCGGCCGGCATCCCGGCGCTCATCGTGACCCACGACGCCGAGGAGGCGATGTTCATGGCCGACCGCATCGCCCTGATGCGGGAGGGCCGGGTGGTCCAGCTGGGCACGCCGGAGGAACTCTACCTCGCGCCCGCCGAGCCCTTCGTCGCCACCTTCCTCGGCGAGGTGAACCGGCTGCCGGCGCACATCGCGGCCGGCCGGGCGGTGACCGCGATCGGCGCCCTGCCGGTCCCCCCCGGTGCCGACCTCGCCGAGGGCCCGGCCGAGGTGCTGCTGCGGCCCGAGGGGCTGCTGCTCGATGACCGCGGGGTGCTGGCCGAGGTCGAGGCCTGCCGGCTGCTCGGCGCCACCACCCTGGTGCACCTGGCGGTCGCCGACGGCTCGGGCGGGGTGCTGCACCTGCATGCCCGGATGCCGCCCGGCCGGGTGCTGGCCCGGGGCCAGCTTGTGCCGATCGCGATGGACCCGTCCCGCGCCTTCGTATTTCCGCCCCGGGATACCTAGATGAGGGGGCGGCCGATTGGCGGGGCAGGGAGGTTCCTGCTAACGAAGCCGGCCTTGTGGCGCGGGAGAGTCGCGTTGCGCGCGGAGACGTCATGTTCGACCTGGCCTGGTCCGAGATTGCGCTGATCGGCGTGGTGGCGCTCGTCGTCATCGGCCCGAAGGACTTGCCCGAGGCGATCCGTGGGGTCGCGCAGGGCATCGGGAAGCTGCGGAAGATGGCCGGCGAGTTCCGCAGCCAGGCCGACGAGCTGGTGCGCGAGGCCAACCTCGACGAGGTGCGCAACTCGATCAACGAGATCCGCAACTTCAACATCCGCGGCGAGATCGAGAAGGCGGTCGATGCCGATGGCTCGATCAGGAAGACCTTCACCGAGGACCCGCTGAAGACCGACTACAGCGCGCCGGCAGCGACGCCGGCCGCCGAGGCGAAGCCCGCCGTGCCGGCGCCCGCCTTCGTGCCGCCGGCCTATGCCTCGCACCCGCCCGCCTCGGTGATCCCCGCCCCGCCGCCGGCGCCCGCGCCCGCCTTCGTGCCGCCGGCCGAGGCCGGCATCACGGCGCCGCCGCCGCCGACCACCGCCGATTTCGCCTCCCCGCCGCCTGCCACTGCCGCCGCGCCCGAGCCGGCGCCAGTCGCCAAGAGCTGAGACGACGCCCGTGTCGAGCGCCGAAGACGATTTCATAGACGACAAGCCGATGCCGCTGCTCGACCACCTGAAGGAGCTGCGCACGCGGCTGCTCTGGTCGGTCGGCGCCTTCGCGATCGCGTTTGCGATCTGCTACTACTTCTCGGCGCAGATCTACGGCTTCCTGGCCCGGCCCTTGGCCGACATCCTGCACGAGCAGGGCGGCGGCGACCGCCGGATGATCTTCACCGCGCTCTACGAGGCCTTCTTCACCTACCTGAAGGTGGCGTTCTTCGGCGCGGTGTTCTTCAGCTTCCCCGTCTGGGCGACGCAGCTCTGGCTGTTCGTCGCCCCGGGCCTCTACCGCAGCGAGAAGAAGGCGGTCTATCCCTTCCTGATCGCCTCGCCCTTCCTGTTCGTGATGGGCGCGGCGCTCGCCTACTACTTCATCTTCCCGCTGGCCTGGCGGTTCTTCATCACCTTCGAGACGCCGCCCGGCAGCGATGCGCTGCCGATCCAGCTCGAGGCCAAGGTCAGCGAGTACCTCTCGCTGGTCATGCAGATGATCCTGGCCTTCGGCATCGCCTTCCAGATGCCGGTGCTGCTGACGCTGCTCTGCCGGGTCGGCATCCTCTCGGTCGAGACGCTGCGGAAGGGCCGGCGCTACGCGATCGTGGGCATGTTCGTAGTGGCGGCGGTGCTGACGCCGCCCGACGTCATCAGCCAGGTTGGCCTCGCGGTGCCGCTGATCCTGCTCTACGAGATCTCGATCCTGGCGGCGGTCTGGATGGGCCGGAAGAAGGACCAGGGGACGACGAAGACATGAGCGAGCTCGCCATCAAGGTCGAGCATGCCCCGCTTGATCCGAACGAGGCGATGTTCGACGTGGTGAACCTCACCGCTGCGGAGAGCGGGGTCGTCGGAACGCTGTTCGTCTCGACCATGCAGGGCGCGCATGGGCCGCGGGTGAAGTGGTTCCCGGGGCGTACATCGCGTGACGGGGCCTGCCTGATCGTGACGTTGGAGGACACGCCCCGGGTCATCAACCAGGGGCTTCCCGCCATTGAGGCGCGCCGGGCCGAAAGAGCCGTGTTGTCGTGGGTGGCGCTCAACCGGACCGCCTTGCTGTCCTTCTGGAACGACGGCGTGACCTGGACCCGGACGGAGGTGAATGCCTTCTTCGACGGGCTTCAGAAGCTGCCCTGAGGTAGTTTCGAGATGCATGACATCAGACGGATCCGCGAGGCTCCGGAGGCCTTCGACGCGGCGCTGGCGCGGCGGGGACTTTCGGCACAGTCTACGGAGATTCTGCGGATCGATAGCGAGCGGCGCGACTACATGACGCGCACGCAGGAGCGGCAAGCGCGCCGAAACGAGATCGGGAAGCTGATCGGGGCGCTGAAGAAATCGGGTGGTGATACGACGGCGCTCGAAGCCGAGGGCACCGAGATTCGGACGATGCTCGATCAGTCCGAGAAGCTGGTCGGCGAATACACTGCAGCGATCGACGGCATCCTCGAATCCCTCCCCAACCTCCTCGACCCCGACGTCCCCGACGGCGCCGACGAGACCGCCAACGTCGTCCTCCACCAGCACGGCGACATCGCCCGCCCGAACTTCACGCCCCGCCAGCATTTCGAGCTCGGCGAGGCGCTCGGCCTGATGGATTTCGCCAACGCCGCCAAGCTCGCCGGCGCCCGCTTCACCGTCCTGCGCGGCCCGCTCGCCCGGCTCGAGCGCGCGCTCGCGCAGTGGATGCTGACGCTGCACACGGAAGAGCATGGCTACACCGAGACCACCGTGCCCTACCTGGTCAACGCCGCGACCATGCACGGCACCGGCCAGCTGCCGAAATTCGAGGAAGACCTCTTCAAGACCACCGATGGCCGCTATCTGATCCCGACCGCCGAGGTGCCGCTGACCAACCTGGCACGCGACGAGATCATCCCCGAGGCTGCGCTGCCCTGGCGGCTGACCGCGCTCACCCCCTGCTTCCGCTCGGAGGCTGGCTCCGCCGGGCGCGACACCCGCGGCATGCTCCGCCAGCACCAGTTCCAGAAGGTCGAGATGGTCAGCGTGACGCGCCCGCAGGACAGCGAGGCCGAGCATGAGCGCATGACCCGCGCCGCCGAGCGCGTGCTGACCGAGCTCGGCCTGACCTGGCGGCGCATCGTGCTCTGCGCCGGCGATACCGGCTTCGGCGCGGCCAAGACCTATGACCTCGAGGTCTGGCTGCCGGGGCAGGGCGCCTGGCGGGAGATCTCCTCCTGCTCCAATTGCCGCGACTTCCAGGCGCGCCGGATGAACGCCCGCATGAAGCCCTCGGAAGGCAAGGGCAATGTCTTCGTCCACACGCTGAACGGCTCGGGCGTCGCGGTCGGGCGGGCGCTGATCGCGGTGCTCGAGACCCACCAGCAGGCGGATGGCAGCGTGCTCGTCCCGCCCGTGCTGGCGCCCTGGATGGGCGGCCTCGCGCGCCTCGGCCCCGCTTGACCCTTGGGCCTGACGTTTACCACCGCTTGAGGGGTCCCTTGGCATAAGCCCGGGCATGCAGCCCGCCCCCGCCAGCCCCGACCTCGGGGCGCCCGAGCTCCGCTCCATGTTCGCCGACCTGCGCAGCTTCATCGACCGGCGGATCGCCGAGCTGAGCGCGGAGGTGCACGCCACGGTCCAGCTGGTCGACTACAGCGAGACCAACCTCACCGGCCAGCTCGCGCGGATCCACGAGCAGATCGCCCATCTCGTCGCCATCCCGGCCGCCACCACCCGCAACAGCGGGGTCGAGCTGGAAGCCGTGGTGCAGGCGACGGAGGCTGCGGCGAATACCATCATGGAAGCCGCCGAGGCCATCCAGGGCTGGATCGATGGCGGCCTGCGCGAACCGGACGCAATCCAGGCGCTGTCGGACAAGGTGAACTCGATCTTCGAGGCCTGCTCCTTCCAGGACGTGACCGGCCAGCGCATCCGCCGCGCCATCCAGCACCTCCAGCAGGTCGAGGAGATGCTGCACGGCATGATCCCGGACGGCGAGGCGCCGGCGCCGGTCGAGCAGGTGCAGGTCGCGGCGCTGCTGCAGACGATCGAGGAGCCGGAGAAGGCCGGACCCGACCTCGCGCAGGACGACATCGACAAACTGTTGCAATTCTGAGACGTGATCTTAACCAAATCTTAAAGGATTTAGACGATTTCAACCTTCCGGTCTTTAAAAGGAGACATTCGTGAAGGAGCCGTTTATGTCGCCCCGCCTCGCCTTCGCCGCCCTGCTGCTGCTCGCCGCCCCCGTCGGCGCCGGCGTCATCACCTTCGACTTCGCTTCGCTGAAAAGCGGCGCCGAGGGGCCGCTGCCGGGCAATGCCAGCACCGCCACGGTGAACGGCGTGACCATCACCGCCTTCTCCAGCGCCTTCACCACCCAGGCACCGATCTATGTCCGCAACGTCACCAATGACCACGGCGCCGGCATCTGCTCCGAGCCGAGCTGCAACAGCGGCGACACCAACGAGATCAGCCAGCTGACGAACCAGGAGGTGCTGCGCCTGGAGCGGCCCGCGAACACCGTCTGGAGCAGCCTCTGGGTCTCCTCGCTCGACAGCAATAGCGGCGTCGGCGCGGGCGAGAAGGGCATCATGTGGTGGTCGAACTCCGCCACCACCGCGCCCAGCGGCATCATCGCCTTCCAGTACGGCGATTTCGGCACCAAGGTCGAGGGCGACCTGCTGAGCCTGGCGAGCTTCGCGGGCTTCGACCGCGGCGCGCAGTACCTCTTCTTCCGGGGCGCGAGCGACACGCCGGGGGCGGCCGCCGACAACGACTTCCTGGTCTGGAAGGGCAGCGTCAACACCATCCCGACGCCCGCCGCGCTCGGCCTGCTCGGCGCCGGGCTGCTGGGCATCGGCCTGGCGCGGCGGCTGCGGCTGCCGCAGGCGGATTGACAGCCCGGGCGGCCAGGGCGTTCCCTCGGGGCAGCAACCCCGGGGAAGCGCCATGCCGACCGCGCTCGAGGACCGCGAGGCGATCCGCGAATTGCTCGCCGAGTACTGCTTCGCGCTCGACGAATGCCGCTTCGAGGCGATGGGCGCGCTGTTCACCGAGACCGCCGAATGGGGGCCGAAGCGCATCCCGAAAAAGGCCCGCGGGCCGCATGAGATCGCCGAGCTGGCCCGCAGCATCGTGCCGCTGCCGGGCGAGGGGCCGGTCCGCCGCCACCTGACGACCAACATCGTCATCCGCCTCGCCGGCGACGAGGCCGAGGTGAAGTCGAACTTCCTCATGGTGCGCGAGAGCGCCACGGGCCCCCTGGTGGCGATCGCCGGCACCTATCTCGACCAGGTCGTGCGCACGCCAGCCGGCTGGCGCTTCCAGCACCGCGAGATCCTGAACGACGTCGCGGGCGAGCTGGGGTTGAAGCGGTGATCTCCCGGCGCACGGCGCTCGCCGCCCCCGCGCTGCTGATCGCGCAGCCCGCCGCGGCGCAGCGCTTCCCCGACCGCCCGGTCCGGCTGATCGCGCCCTTCGGCCCCGGCAGCACGGTCGACCTGATGGCGCGAGCCCTGGCCGGGCCGCTCGGCTCAGCACTCGGCCAGCCGGTCGTGGTCGAGAACCGCGCCGGCGCCGGCGGCAATCTCGGCGTCGAGGCGGCGGTGCGGGCGCCGAAGGACGGCCATACCCTCGCCCTCGGCACCTCCGGGCCGCTGGCGATCAACCCGGTGCTGCTCGATGCCATGCCCTATGACGTGGCGCGCGACGTCGCGCCGGTCTCGCTGGTCGCAGTCGGGCCGAATGTGCTGGTGCTGCGGCGGGACCTGCCGGTCGGCGATCTCGGCGGGCTGATCGACACCGCCCGGACGCGGCCGGGGGCGCTGACCTTCGGCTCCTCCGGGGTCGGCAGCAGCAACCACCTGGCGGGCGCGGTCTTCGCCGCGGCCGGCGATATCGACCTCACCCATGTGCCCTATCGCGGCAATGCCGAGATGGTGAACGACCTGCTGGCCGGGCGACTCGACATGGTGTTCAGCGGCCTGCCGCCGGTGCTGCCGGCGCTCCTGGCGGGCAGGCTGCGGGCGCTGGCCGTCGCCGGCCCGCGGCGCCTGCCGCAGATCCCGGAGATACCGACCATGGCCGAGGCCGGGCTGCGCGGCGCCGAGGCGATCGTCTTCTACGGCCTCGTCACCGCCGCCGGCACGCCCGACCCGAGCCTGGCCGTGCTGGCCGAGGCGGCACGGAAGGCGCTGGCCGAGCCGGCGCTGCAGGCGAGCTTCACCGCGCTCGGCTCGGCCGCCGAGGGCTCGACGCAGGCCGCCTTCGGCGACCTGATCGAGTTCGAGACCGCGCGCTGGCGCGGCATCATCCAGCGCTACGGCATCCGGCCGGGCTGACCGCGCGACCGGCGCGGGCGGCGGCTGGCCGGCTGGAAGGTCACCACACGGGGACCTCACGGATGCGTTGACTCGTTCCCGTGACTCTGAATAGAATACAATTAGCATCGTCGCTTATTTAGGTTCATCCTTCATGCATATCTTCGACCCCGCCAAAAAAATTGCCCCTCTGGTGTTCGGCGGCCTGGCCCTTGCGATCTGCGCGCCGGCGGCGACCGTGACGGCGGGGCCGATGACATTTGCCCAGTTCACCGAGCAAGCGACGGGCTCCGGGGTCGAGAACATCCGGTTCGCCAGCAATGCCGCCTCGGGCTACGGCACCGCGGCCACCCTGTCGACTGCCGATGCCGCGGGCAATCCGGTCTATTTCTCGTATACAGGGATCGGCGGCGACCCGCTGCCGCCCGGCCTCACCGGCCCGCAGGACGCGCTGTTGATGCTCGGCCCCAGCAATGCCGGCCAGACCACCGGCATGCCTGGCGGGCGGTATTTCAACCCCGCGCTTCCCTTCCTGGGGACCACGACCTACCAGCCATTCGACGGCACCTTCCGGTTCAGCTTCATCCGCACCTCGGACTTCATCCAGGACGGGACGAATTACGGCAACAACCTGCTCACGGTGACCATCGGGCCGAAGGTGGATCCCGACACCATGGCGACGGTCTATCCCGTGACGACAGCGTCGGGGACCAACTCACACTCGGCGTCGCTGAACTTCGACGACAACACCTACGTGGTGACCTTCACCTCGTCCTTCCTGCAGTTCGGCTCGGTGGTCTCGCTCGGCGGCGCGCTGGCCTTCTCCGGCCTCGTCTCCAGCCCCACCACGGGCTTCTTCTTCAACCCGAGCATTTCGGGCGGCGCGCGCAGCTTCGTGGAGAACTTCCTGGCCGACCTGACCGGCACCTTCGCCTCCGACCCGGTCCCGACGTCGATCATCACCCCGCCCACGGGGAGTGTGCCGATGCCGGAGCCGCAGGCGCTTGCGCTGTTCCTCCTCGGTCTCGCTTCGTTCGGCCTGCTCCGTCGCCGCGGCGGCTGAGCGCGCCGCTCAGCCGAGCGCCTCGCCCTCCAGGGTGATGCGGTGCATCAGGCGCCGCTCGCCATGGTAGTCGTTCACGGCCAGGTGCCAGGTCGCACGGTTGTCCCAGAAGGCGATCGAGCCCGGCCGCCACTGGAAGCGCATCTGGTATTCCGGCCGCTGCGCGTGGCGGTAGAGGTAGTCGAGCAGGGGCCTGCTCTCCTCCTCGGTCCAGCCCTCGAAGCGCGTGGTGAAGCCGGGGTTAACGTAGAGCGCCGTCTTGCCGCTGCGGGGGTGTTTCAGTCCCACCGGATGCACCGCGTCCTGCGTCGCGGCCGCGCTGTTGCCGAGCCGGCCATCCCCCTGCTGCTCGCGCTGCGCGCCGGCGCCGAAGACATGGCGCGAGGAATGCACCGCGCGCATCGTCGACAGCGTCGCGCGCATCCCCTCCGACAGCCCTTCCCAGGCCGCGACCATCGAGGCGAAGAGCGTATCGCCGCCCTGCTCCGGCAACTCGCGCGCCAGCAGGATCGAGCCGAGGGCGGGCACCTGGTCGTAGCTGTGGTCGGTATGCCAGCCGCCGCCGATGTTCTTCGTCTGCTCGGGCTCCTTGCGGACTTCCGCGATCTGCGGATGGCCGGCGACGGGCTTGAAGAAGCGGTTGATGTTGATCGGCGCGAAGCGCTCGGCGAAGGCGACGTGCTGCTCGGGCCTAATCTGCTGGTCGCGGAAGAACACCACGCCGCGATCGAACAGGGTCTCGCGGATGGTCGCGACCTCGGCCTCCTCCAGCGGCACGGCGAGGTCGAGGCCGAGGATCTCGGCGCCGACGGCGGGACCGGTCGGCACCACCTCGATGCGGCTGTTGCGCATGGCGTTCTCCCTGTTGCGTTGCGGCATGGCCGGCTTGCGACGCCGGCAGCACATGCCTAGCCTTCTGTCCAACAAGCTTGAGGAAACCCGATGTCCGAGGCAATCGCCGAAACGCGCCCGCTGCCCATGCCGCCGGGCCCGATCGCCGGCCCCAGCGCCTGGCATGGCCGCGACATGGCCGGGCGCAGCGACTGGACGGTGCAGCTGACGCCGACGGATCTCGCCGAGCTCGATGCCGCCATCGCCGCGCATGTCGCGGGCGGGAAGGCAATGGGCGAGATCACCGCCGAGAGCTTCCGCCTGCCGACGCTCGGCCCGAAGCTGCGCGCGGTGCTGCGCGAGCTGCAGGAGGGCAGGGGCTTCGTGCTGCTGCGCGGCTTCGACGTCGCCCGCCGCAGCATCGAGGAGGCGGCGATCGGCTATCTCGGCGTCGGCGCGCATCTCGGCAGCTTCCGCAGCCAGAACGCCAAGGGCCATCTGCTCGGCCACGTGAAGGATCTCGGCTTCGACATCAAGGACCCGAAGGTCCGCTACTACCAGACCAACCGGCAGCTCGATTATCACACCGACAGCTGCGACATCGTCGGCCTGCTCTGCCTGAAGACCGCGAAGTCGGGCGGGGCGAGCCGCATCTGCTCCTCGACCACCATCTACAACGAGCTGCTGCGGCGCCGGCCCGATCTCTGCGCGGTGCTGTTCCAGCCCATGCCGACCGATCGCCGCGGCGAGATCCCGCTGGGCATGCAGCCCTGGTTCGAGATTCCCGTCTTCAACTGGTTCGACGGCCAGCTCTCCTGCATCTACTCCGGCCAGTATCTGCGTTCCTGCCAGGTGAACCACCCGACGGCGCGGCGGCTTTCCGCGGCCGAGCTCGAGGCGCTGGATGTGATGGACGCGCTGACCAACGAGCCCGAGCTGGGCATGTCCATGGAGTTCCGCCCGGGCGACATGCAGTTCGTCCACAACCATAGCTGCCTGCACAGCCGCACCGATTTCGAGGACTGGGAAGAACCCGAGAAGCGCCGCCATCTGCTGCGGCTCTGGCTGGCACCGCGCAACGCCCGCGCGCTGCCGGCGGTCTGGGCGCAGCGCTACGGCAGCGTCGCGCCGGGCGATCGCGGCGGCATCGTGGTCAAGGACACGGTGCTGCGCTTCACCCTGGACGCGGCCTGAGCCACATGCGCGTCGCACGGCGCGCGGTGCTGGCCGCCGCGCTTGCGCCGACCGCGGCGCGGGCGCAGGAGCGCTACCCGGATCGCCCGGTGCGCATCGTCGTGCCCTACCTGGCGGGCGGCATCCTCGATGCGCTGGCGCGGATGCTGGGCGAGAAGCTGCAGCGCAGCCTCGGCCAGCCCTTCGTGGTCGAAAATCGCGGCGGCGCCGGCGGCAATATCGGCACCGCGCTGGTCGCCCGCGCCAAGGGCGACCCCTACACGCTGCTGATGGGCTCCTCCGGCCCGCTGTCGATCAACCCCGCACTCGGCCAGACGCTGCCCTACGACCCGATCGCCGACTTCACGCCGATCGGGCTGATGGCGGCGACGCCCCTGGTGCTGGCGATGAATGCCGCCTCGCCGCTGCGCAGCCTCGCCGAGTTCGTCGCCTGGGCGCGCGAGCGGCCGAACCCCGTGCTCTACGGCACGCCCGGCGTCGGCACGCCGCAGCACATGGCCTGCGAGATGCTGCGGCTGCGCGGTGGCTTCGCCGCGACCCAGGTGCCCTACAACGGCTCGGCGCCGGTGATCACCGCGCTGCTGGCCGGCGATGTCGGCTTCGTCATCGAGAACCAGGCGCTGGTGCTGCCGCAGGTGCAGGGCGGCGGACTGCGCGCGCTGGCGGTGACCAGCCCCGAGCGCAGCGCGCAACTGCCCGATGTCCCGACGCTGCACGAGGCCGGCATGGCCGGCTATGAGACCCGCGGCTGGTACGGGCTGCTAGGCCCCGCCGGCACGCCGCCCGAGGTGGTGGCACTGCTGAACCGGGGGCTGCGCGAGGCGGTGGTGATGCCGGATGTCGCGGCGCGGTTGGCGAGCTTCGGCTCGCCCCAGGTCGCCGGCACCCCGGAGGCCTTCGGCGCGATGATCGCCGCCGACATCGCGCGCTGGCGCCGCGTCGCGGCCGAGGCGCGCATCCGGCTGGAGGGCTGAGCGATGCGGCGCCGCGCCCTGCTCGGCCTGCTCGCCGCGCCGGCGATCGCCCGCGCGCAAGACACCTGGCCGCAGGATCGCGTCACCTTCATCACCTCGCTGCCGGCCGGCTCCTCGGTCGACATCACGACCCGGCTCTTCGCCGAGCGCCTCGCGCAGTACTGGGGCAGGCCGGTCGTCATCGACAACCGCGGCGGCGGCAACGGCGTCATCGCCTGCCAGGTGGTGGCGCGGGCGAAGCCCGACGGCCTCACGCTGCTCTCGACCAGCGCCATGACCCATGCCGCGAACCCCTGGCTGATCGACCGGCTGCCCTACGATCCCGTGGCCGATTTCGAGGCGGTGACGCGCTTCGGCAATTCGCCCTTCGTCGTCATGGCGAACCGGGCGCTCGGCACGCCGACACTCGCCGCGCTGATCGACCGCCTCAAGGCCGAGCCCGGCCGGCACAATTTCGGCTGGGGCGCGGTGCCGGCGCGGGTCGCGGCCGAACTCTTCTGCAAGGCCGCCGGCGTGCAGGCGACCCAGGTCGGCTATCGCGGCAACCAGGCGGCATTCCCTGATCTGCTCGAGGGCCGGCTTTCCTTCCAGGTGATCGACGTGGTGGGTGGGAAGCCCCTGGTCGATCGCGGCGAGGTGACGGCGCTGGCGCTCTCGGAACACCGCCGCCACCCCGCGCTGCCCGCCGTGCCGACCAGTATCGAGGCCGGGCT
>Ga0114976_10000619_pt1 | contig 22296 bp, 19 predicted proteins | sample S_130805_EF_Meta_FD_87319 | JGI IMG/M metagenome (GOLD analysis project Ga0114976, IMG submission 87319) | Freshwater microbial communities from Lake Simoncouche, Canada to study carbon cycling - S_130805_EF_MetaG | ecosystem: Environmental > Aquatic > Freshwater > Lake | place: Lake... | reverse complement strand
GGAATTTTATTCAATCATGAATCGCCAAGAAGGGGAGCGACTTTTGTCACGCAAAAAATTGTGCAATCAGCTGTTTCAATAAAGCAGAATCGGACAAATAAAATTTATTTGGGAAATATAGATGCGCATCGAGATTGGGGCTATGCCCCAGAATATGTAGTTGCAATGTGGGAAATGTTACAACTTGATAAACCAACAGATTTAGTAGTTGCTACCGGAGTCTCAGCGACAATACGGGAATTTGGAGAATATGTTTTTAAAAAATTGGATTTAGACTTTTATGAACATTTCCAACACGATTCTCGTTATGAGCGACCAACAGAAGTCGAAGATTTAAGAGGCGATGTTAACCAAATCAACAAAGTTCTTGGATGGAAACCTAGATTTACTTGGAAATCGATTGCTGATGTTATGGTGGAGGCAGAATTATCAGGCGAAAAAATTATTAATTGGAATGATTTACTTGATCATTAAAGTAGTTAATCGCTCAAAAAAATTCTCCACAAAAATGTAGGCGGAGATGGAACTTAATAGATCAATTTTGAAAAATCTAATCCGGAGGAAATAATTTCTCAAATATTGAATTGGACAAAATTGTTTAAAATAAATAACCATTCGAAATCAGAACTAATCAAAACTAGATTGTGGAGTAATAGTTTAAAACAAATTTTGGGAAAAGCCATCAATGTTAATTAAAGTTATTATTAAGTTATATTTCTTGAAATGTTATCTCTTTACTAAGAACTCTTTTAATCAACAAATGATTTTAGGAACTCGCGTATTGTCTGAGTACGAATGGAAGAGAGATATTTTAATAAATTTTTTCACCCCAAAAGGTGGGTGGAGCAAGCGAAAACTTTATAGATTTAATCCGGAAAATAGAATTGAGTATTTTAAGAGACCAGAAATTTCGGTGCTAATTAGTCTCTATAAATCAGAAAAATACCTTAGAGGATTCATTCAAAACATATTAGAACAATCTCACTTCAATGAATCTGAATTCATATTTGTAGCAGTAGAGCCAAATAAAAAAGAATTGAAAATTTTGAAAGAATTCTGTTCTGTACATAGTAACTGCATTCTGATTATAAGTGAAAACAGGATATCAATTTATAAAGCCTGGAATAAAGCAATAGATAAATCTACAGCTAATTTGTTGACGAACATGAACGTGGATGATTTGAGAAGCCCCTCGTCACTAAAATTACAAGTAGATTTCATGAATAAAAATAAAAATGTGGATGTTGGATACCAGGATATTTTGTTCTACCGCGATCTAAAGTCAAGCTGGAATTATGTAGAGAGACAAAATTTTAAAACCAAACTCCCTGAAGTTAGCGTGACGTGCCTTGCATGGCTGGGGATAAATCCACCACACAACGCACCTGTTTGGAGAAAGAATTTACACACGCTTTATGGTCAATTCGATTCTTCACTAGTTAGTGCAGGAGATTATGAATTTTGGCTACGTATCTGTATCGAAGGGGTAAAATTCAAAAAAATGGATGAAACACATGTTGGTTATTTCGTCAATCCGATAGGCATGTCCACAAAAAGTGACTCCCAGTCCTCAAAGGAAGAGAAATCTATTCAAGAAAATTATAAAGATAGGTTTACGAAAATCATGAAAATTCCTCAAACTATTGGCGAGAATCAATTTTTTGAGCAATTGTGTGATTTTTTAGGGGAACCAAATCTTAAGGAATACTATAGAGAAATTCACAAATGAAAATATTATCTGGTGTTATCGAACATATAATCTTAGTATCAATTTTACTGACGATTTTCACGCAAAACTATTTTAGGATAAAATACTCATCTGAATCTGAATTGATAGATAGAATAATTACGAATATAACGATAAACTTGGCAATTTTTACAGTTACAAATTACATGCTGTCTTTTATAGGATTGAAAACCAAGCACATATATCTAGGAATGACCATATTAATTGCGTTTTTAATCGCAGTTAATTGTATTCGAATAATTCCAGTCGCACTTGATGGAAGAATTAGGTCAAGAATAATACCGATTGTATTCTTAATAGGACCAGCGCTATCTATACCAATATGGCAATATATTCCAACTCTTACACTTTTAGATTCAACGGCTAGCTCTCTAAATATGACAAGTATTGGAAACAATGATATTGCAAATTATGCTTTAGCAGCAAAAGAGTACTTATATTCTGGTTTCATAAATTCAGGTAGATACCCAGATTTGGATTTTAATAGTTATGCTCGAGATCTGCAACATTTAACAGTTCATTTGTTAATTAGTTTCACAAGTTTTGTTTCAAATTTACCTGTGTGGAAAATAATGAACTCGGTTATGATTTTTACTATAGCATTGAATGCCATTGTTTTGATAAAAATGTTTAAGGCTATAAGTAAAAATAGAAAACCTTTGCTGCCCATTATTGCAGTTTCTATCTCATTACTTAATCCCTTTAACTCATATGTAATTCATCATTACTTTTTATCGCAGTCCCTTTCGCTATTAATTTTAAGTCTAATAATAATCAAAGGGCATGAAATTTATAATAAAAATCATTTGAAGTTAGTAGATGGAATAGAGATAACATCTCTTATGATTCTATCAATATTTAGTTACCCAAGTATATTGATCCCTGCAATTTTTGGAGTTTTTGTCGTAAATTTAATAAATGAAAAATTCTTTAAGAAAGAAGGATTTAAGCCGATAGCCCAAAAGTACTTGACAGTCATCATATTTGCATTCCTAGGATGCATACTTTCAATTATTTACCTACCGCGTGCGTTTAATATTCTTTATCTACACGCGACTATTAGATCGGGTTGGGAACTACCTGCTCCAAATGCAATTGGAATATTTTTTTCGCCATTCTATATCTCCAATAGCATTAATAGTAATATTTCCAAGCTGATTTGGTTTGGTTTTTTATGTGCAACATTGGGAATTTTTTATTTGAGCATGAAAGCAAAGAGAGCAAATATGTATTTTATATCTTTAATAAGCACAATCATATTTGTATACATTCTTCAAGTCATAATAAGAGGTCAAGGATTTGGTCACTATCAAAATTGGAAATTGTTATCTTATATTATGCCAATAGTTGTGGTTATAGTTCTTGCAGAATTTTGTAAGGTTAGCAACAAAGGGCCTTTAATAATGTTGCCATTTTTGATTGGTGGAATAATTTCACCAATTTCATTATGGAAAAACGGGAACGATTTTGGTACACTTTCGATTATTAATAAGGAACTTATTGAATTACAAAAAGTGAAGGATATCTATAAAATTGATGGCTTAAATGTGATGATTGGACCCTATTATCAATCGATGGCAGTGGGACTGGTAACGGATGTTAAGAAAATTTACTTTTCATCACCCACATATTACCCAATTAATTCAGACAAAAACCTTTGTAGTTTAGTAGAGAATTCCGATGATCGATTCCCAAATAAAGTTGAAATTAATGAATCGTATAGTTTAATTTCCTCTGAAAATCTCAAGTGCGATGTAGTAAACCCGGACAACCTTTTTAAAATAAGTGAGAATATAAAAATCGTATTTGATAAATCTAATATTCAAAATCGCCAAATACTAGATAGAGGTTGGAGTTATCCAGAAGTTTGGGGAACATGGGCTATAGGTCAAAATTCGACTATGAGATTTAATTTAAGTCAAGTAAGTCCTCTAGGATCCTTTATAAATTTTAATATAATTTGGCCGTTTCCCAAAACGGTTAAATACTCGGAATCAACGATTACCCTAAATGGTGTGATAATTGGGAAGCTTGATTCTTCTTCCAACAATGATGCAATTAGTCTAAAGGTTTTTAACCTAAAAACAATGAATAATATAATCACATTTACTAATTTAGATCCGGTTAGCCCAAAGACCTTAGGTATTTCGGAAGATCAAAGGCCTTTGTCAATTGGAATTACTAATTTTAGTGTCAGCAAATTTTAATAAGGCTGATGTTATTTTAGTGCGCCCGAAGGGATTTGAACCCCTAACCTTCTGATCCGTAGTCAGATGCTCTATCCGTTGAGCTACGAGCGCAGATCAAATTACAGCCCCAGTCATACCTTAGTTGATTTGCAATTTTTAAAATAAAAGCGGAGGCGGAGGGATTTGAACCCTCGTGGAGGTTTTATCCCCCTCCCACTTAGCAGGCGGGTGCCATGGACCGGGCTAGGCGACGCCTCCCACTTTAGTAAACCAAAGGCTACACCAAATCGAAATCATTCCAAATTTGCACTTGATTAATTAACTTTTACTGTGAGTCGGGCGTACAATTTCAATAATTTTTGAAAAATCCTATTTTTACCAGGGAATTGCTGACAACATGCCGGAAGAAATCTAAATTCATAATCAGGTGGAACTTTAATGTCGTGCCAATGAAGACTTACAAGATTGGAGAGATTTAGAACCCCATCATAAGTTGAGAAAACATAAGTGTCAGGAATGTTAGATTTATTAAGTAGATTAAAAATATTTTTGTTTGATTGATTCCTAAGAAATATGAGAACTCCTCACTAACGAAAATCAAATTGCAATGAGTTTGAGCAGCAAGTGAGTAATTTAGCTTACTGCAAGTGAAATTATAGATCGAACGGATAAACCCTTATTGAAATTTGTGTCATATGGTTGATAAACTCAATGCTTCTGGGAATTGTCGCATTGTGATCTATAACTGCGATTTTGATCTCTATAAATCCAATTCATCCCATATATGATAATTGGCTCCATCAATGTCTATAGACAATAGAGCAAAATCTTTTGGCAAGCCGTCTTGTAGCAGAATTTCATCTGAAGTTGAACCTGAATTCAATCCCTTTAAATAAACTCCTTGAACTATATTAACCGTGTTTAGAGTTATAGTATTTTGAACCAATTCTTGAAATCTTTTCTTATCGTATTTTATCAATATTACTTTTTAGTCGTTGTTTAAAATCAAATTATAAGTAATCAAAAAGTTGATGCCATCCTAGGCGCCAAATTCAAATACTAATTTGCATAAATCTTGATTGGGAACCAAATCTAGTATCACTAAAATAATGCCAACTTCGCTATTTTGACAAATTACATCTCGAACAAGATTATAAAAATTTATGTTCTCTACAAATCCCAACAAAATCAGGGTCTATCATTTTTTTCGCCTTATTATTCAAGACTATTCCAAGACCCCTTCGCGCCCCACTCTCTAAATTTGATGGAATATTTGGGTAGTAAAGAAATAAATCTTTACTCTTCGGTATAAGACTTTTATCAACAGTTAAGGATTCATATTTATCAAAGTTATATCCTAGATCATCTTCTACTTTAAAATCATCAATCAATGCTAGAAATGGTCCGCCCCATTCCATCAATCTATTTAATTCCTGAGTCGTCGGAATATGTTCGTTCCAATGCGCGTCTAAGTATGCTACAAGAATTTGATTTGAATTTGGGGAAATTTTACTCAGAATCAAGTCAAGTGATGATTCACTAGAACCCTGAATGCCATTAACGTTAGTTAGCTTTAAATCCAAAAATCGTTTCTGGCTCAAATGAAAATACTTTTGTTCAGATTCGATTGTATAGACTATGTTTACGAATCGAGAGAAAAGAATAGTTGAAGATCCAAGATATGTACCGGTTTCGATTAATATTTGTGGTTTAACAATTCTTAAGAGTCTCAAAAAAAACTCTAATCGCAAGTGCTGGCTGTTTAGAGGTTGTGCAAACCATAAATCAAAAATCCAAGGATTCTGCTCCAAAAAAAAGTGATCTATTACGGGAGAAGCATTAATTAATTCGGTTGTTAACTTTCTATCTTTGAATAATTTTTTATTTCTCATTGATTTTTATGATTTCATCTACTATGTATAAGGGCCTGTTTGTAGTTTCTTCAATGATTCGAGCTAAATACAAACTAATCGTGCCAATGAAGAAGATAATTATAGCAAAAAGAATTAGAATCAATATTGAAAGAGTAGCAACTCCCGGTGCAATATTCCCAAACAATTTGAGATAAACAAAATAAATTGATAAAAGAAATGCAGCAAAAATGGAAACAATCCCAACAGTAAATAACAAGTATAAAATGGAAGTGGAAAATGAAGTTATCCCTCTTAGGAACTCTAATGCAGGGCCTTTGCCAAATAATGGATACTGGGATTTACCTGAATTCCTACCCTGTCTCTCATAATTTACATACGTTTGCTTAAATCCGAGCCAAACGGCTATTCCTCTTACATACGGATCCCTATCGTGAAATTCTAACAAGTGATTTGCAACCCTCTTACTTATCAATTTATAGTCGGACACATTATTCTCTAACCTCACGCTAGATAAAAATTTAATAATACGATATGCAAAATTAGTGATAATTAATTTAAACGGATTTTCTCCTATCCGTTTAGTTCTTTTTGCATGTACAATTTCAAATCCTTCTCTATATCTATCTATCATTTGTAAAATTAATTCTGGCGGATCTTGCAAATCACTGTCCAGGTAAATTAGTACATCTCCTTTAGCATTTTTTACTCCCGCCACCAGACAAGGCCATCTACCAAAATTACGTGACATATTAATAATTGTGGTCTTAATTTTAGCAGAATTTTGAACAATCTCTTGAACTGAGTTATCAGTAGACGCATCATTAACGAAAATTAATTCTAAATCACAATCAGCAAGTCTTCCATCATCAAATACTTTCTTAGTCCTCGAAATAAGGTTAGAAATATTTCTTTCTTCATTTTTGAAGTTAAATATGACCGAGACTAACAATGCGTTTTCCTTAATTGACATAATTTCATATATTTATTGACAATTTAATTATAACTAGTTTAGCAAAAAAGCCGTAAGCCAGCGGAGGGCGTGGGATTTGAACCCACGAGGAGCGTGAACCCCTTCCGGTTTTCAAGACCGGTGCCATCGGCCACTAGGCGAGCCCTCCTCTGCCATCCTTTCACATTACAATTCAAAGGAGTCAACCATCCCGAATGAATATGTATTGATCACGAAATGAGATAAAGGAGATTCCTTTTGAGTAGACGAAAATCAGAAGAATGTTTGTACAGCTTAGATGACAAGTTCGAAGTACATGAGAATATTTGCAGAATTCAATATGACCAGTTAACAATTAATATGTTTCGAGATATTTACAAAGATGATATCAATCCTGAACATTTCAGTTTTGATACTTTCAGATTAAGTTTTTTTAGAAGTTGTGATGAACTAAAATTCCATATTCTTAATTTTCTAATGATATCGCATATCTTAAAAATATATCCTGAAGTAAATTGTGTCGCAGATGTTCAATCTCGAGATATTGATCAACTTAATAAAATTTCGGAAGAGTCCAAGCAATTAACAATTAATTTTCAAGATTCCAATGGTAAAACAGACTATTTTGCAACAACGGGAGTAAACGCTGAATCGATAAAAGTTGTACTACAAAATATATTGAATGCTTTTATTGAAAATAAAAAACAAGCCGCTTTTTTTAATAACGAATTACTTATTTTCCAATTAGGTTTTAAAAAATTGATAAGTATAAATTGGTTCACTCAAAATGGGAAAGAAATTATTTTTCTTGATTCTTTTAAAAGATTAGATTACAGCGATCTGCTAAATCATAAGAATTTTTTAAATGAAACTTCAATCAATTTAATATTAGAATATTTCCAGGAAAAAGACAATCTTGATTCTAGGCTTAATAATTCTAATTTAGATTTCATTGATTGGTTGACGGATAAGAATGATGCATTTCCGACGCTAAATAACATTCTTGCAGGAATTTATATATCAAGAATTGACCTTATTAATTCATTTAGGCAAGGAGAGCTGGATTGGTTCAACTATATTTTTTCGTGGTTTACTGAATATGGCTGGAAAGAATTAGAATTAGATAAATTATTTGATAGCAGCGAATTGACAACATTACTGAATGCAACATGGCCGATAAAAATTAATGAGAGTAAAGGCGCAAGTGTCATTAGTTACTTTAAAACAGTAAAGGGATTAGGAGAAGCAGCGAAAAGTTACGGTAAAGCGATCGAGTTACTAAAGCTAGAAGTAAATTACGCGGATATTGTTTCTATGCAGAACGTAGAAAGCAATGCCATTACCTATGGTGAGTTAAATATTTTAGGAGCTAATGGCGATCAGCTCCCGACGTTTTTTAATAATTTAGGTTTCTCCAAAGGATTCCCAAGAAAATCAATAGGCATATGGTTCTGGGAATTGGATAAACTTACGCCTAATTTTCAACAAGGGTTGAAATATATTGACAAAATATGGGCACCTACAAAATTTAATTACGAAACTTTCAAATCGGCAATAGATTTACCAATAGATTATGTTCCAATGCCTATACTAAAAACTTTTGATTTTTCAGAAATAACACTTATTCAAGGTGAATATTTCATAAATATTTTCGATTTCTTATCAGATTTCAACAGAAAGAACCCAATGGCAGCAATCGAGGCATTTAATTTAGCATTCCCGATTGAAGGCAGAGGACCAAAACTACTAATTAAAAGTACAAACTCAGTTTTTGATCCTCAAAACTCAAAATTACTTGCCAACAAAGTATCGGAACGAAACGATATTATTTGGATTGACGAACTCTTACCTGAAAAACAATTAAATTATTTAATCAAAAACTCTATGGGACTAATTTCGCTTCATAGATCAGAGGGATTTGGAATGAATATTGCGAATGCAATGCAAATGATGGTACCCACTATTGCTTCAGCCTATTCAGGAAATATGGACTTTTGTAACGAGCAAAACAGTTTTTTAGTCAACTTCAATTTAGTACCAGTTGAGACAGAAAATGTGAATTATGCAAACATGAAATGTAATTGGGCAGATCCAGACACCTCCTCCGCCGCAGATTATTTAATAGAAATTTACAAAGATTCAAAAAAAGTGGACAAAATAGTCAACACAGCAGTTGAAGATATTTCAAATATTTATGCGGTTGAGCGGATTATGAAATTGATAAAAAAGTCAATAAAGAAAACAAAATTTATAAGATAGTCATTGCTATATTACGGAATGAATCAGGCTCTGAATTATTTTCAAAGCAGGAGATCAATGTGATATATTGACGTCGGAGGTATGTATGGCTTTGGATGTCCTTTTTGTGAATGCCGATTCTTCTGCAGTTGCCTATCAGGGTTTAGCTGGAAGATTTTCTGCAATTGAGCCTCCCACTTGGTCATTATTGTTGGCTCAAGCATGCAGAAATAATGGCTCAGAAGTTGCAATTTTAGATTGTTCTGCAGAAGATTTAAATAGTGAAAAAGCAGTTGAGCGTATTGTCAAAGCAAATCCTAAATTAGTGGTGTTCGTTGTATATGGACAAAACCCAAACTCTGGAACTACGAATATGATAGGAAACACCGAATGTTGCAAACTACTTAAAGAAGTTTCTCCAAATATAAAAACTTGCTTTGTAGGTTCTCACACAAGTGCACTTCCAAGAGAAGTTTTAGCACTTTCATACGTCGATTTTATTCTACAAAATGAAGGAGTTTATGCTCTTCAGAATTTACTTAAAACTGACCTAATAACTGATTTAGATAAAGTTAAAGGAATAGGTTATAAATTAGAGGGTAAGCCTAAACTTACAAATCCAGAAATCACAGTTCCCTCTGATCGCATGGACATAGATTTACCAGGATACGCATGGGATTTGCTTCCGTACAAAAGTAAGCCTTTGGATATGTACAGAGCTCATTTTTGGCATGCAGGATATAACGAAGATAATCGAACACCTTTTGCAGCAATTTATACATCTCTTGGTTGCATGTTTAAATGTGATTTTTGCATGATAAATATCGTAAACAGAGTAGATAACAATGATGGAATTGTCGCATCTGACTCAGCCAAAATGCGCTACTGGTCGCCTGAATTTATTTTAAATCAGATTGAAATTTTACAAGGTTTTGGAGTAAGTCGCTTAAGAATTTCAGATGAAATGTTTTTCTTGAACCAAAGATATTTCGAACCTTTATTAAATGGAATAATTGATAAGAATTTCGATCTTCATATGTGGTCATACACACGCGTAGATACTGTTCGAGAGAGATATCTTGAACTCTTTAGAAAAGCAGGTATTGAATGGTTGGCTGTAGGAATAGAGGCCGGAAGCAGAGAGATTCGAAGAGAAGTCTCTAAAGGAACTTTTCAGATTGACGACATCTCAACCGTAATCAAGTTAATTCAACAATATGACATAAATGTTGGAGCTAATTACATATTTGGTTTCCCACATGATAATTATGAAACAATGCAACAGACATTAGATCTAGCATTAGAACTTAACACTGAGTTCGCAAACTTTTATCCTTGTCAAGCTTTACCTGGAAGTTCACTTTACAGAACAGCCCTTGAAAAAGGTTGGGAATTACCTGATAGTTATGCAGGTTATGCATTTCTTTCATACGAATCTAAACCACTTCCTACAATGTATCTTTCGGCTGCAGAAGTTCTAAAATTTAGAGATCAAGCATGGGAAACCTATTTCAGTCACGAACCTTACTTAAAATTAATAGAACGTAAATTTGGCATGCAACAAAGAATAAATGTCCAGGATTTAAGTAAGGTTAAACTAAAACGGAAACTATTGGAGTTAGCTAAATAAGCGAATTTTAGTGAATAAATACGTAATCTTTGATAGAGATGGAACACTTATTGAACATATTCACTATCTTAAAGACCCAAATTTAGTTAAACTCAAGCCCGGAACAGCCGCTGGTTTGCAACTACTTTTGATAAATAATTATAAATTTGGAATAATAACTAACCAATCAATTATAAATCGAAAGTTAGCAAGTGAGCAAGAAGTTATAGATACAAATAATAAAGTTCGAGATATTTGTAGCGACTTTAAAGTTCATTTTGATTTTATTAAGTATTGCCCACATACACCCGAAGAGATGTGTAAATGTAGAAAACCGAAAATAGAACTTGGCGAAAAGGCGATACTTGATTTTAATATTGATGTTGAGAAGAGCTTCTATGTTGGAGATCAAGCGACCGATATAGAGTTTGCGCAGGGCTTAGGCTTAAACCCAATCTTAATAAATCAGGACAAATCATCTGAAGTTACTGGGAAGAACCCTAAATTTTCAGATATATTTGAAGCAGCACTGTATATTACAAAAACAAACTTCATCGGCAAGTAAGTAAGAGGTTAAATTGCAAAAAATATTGGTAACGGGCGGTGCAGGCTACATAGGGTCCATTCTGGTGCCTCAATTACTAAATGAAGGTCACGAAGTCACTGTCGTAGACAACTACATGTACAAGCAAAATAGTTTGGCTGAATTTGTAATTAATAAAAACTTCCATTTAGATTTAAGTGACGTTCGAGATTTAGCTAATATGAAGAAACATTTAGAAAAAAATGACATAGTAATTCCGCTAGCAGCGATTGTTGGAGCCCCGGCTTGTTCTAAGAATCCAATTGAGGCGACTTCTATCAATAAAGATTCCATTCTAAGTTTATTTAAATTAGTAAGTAAAGATCAAATCGTAATTATGCCAACAACAAATAGTGCATACGGTAGTGGAAATAAAGAAAACTTCTGCGATGAAAATTCACAATTAAACCCTTTATCCCTTTACGCTCGAGATAAAGTTGAAGTAGAGGAAGAACTTCAACAACTTAACAACTGGATAAGTTTTCGACTAGCAACTGTATTTGGGTTATCCCCCCGAATGAGACTTGACTTATTGGTTAATAATTTTGTTTATCGAGCGCTTATCGATAAATTCATAGTGCTTTTTGAAGGACATTTCAAGAGAAACTATATTCACGTGAGAGATGTATCAAGTGCCTTTAATTTTGCATTAACTAATCTAGATTCTATGAATAGAAATATTTATAATGTTGGTTTATCTGAAGCTAACATTTCAAAAATGGAACTTTGTCGAGAAATCAGTAAGCTTGTTCCTGAATTTGTAGTCAAAGAAGAAGAATTCACGAAAGATCCTGATCAACGAAATTATATAGTTTCTAATGAAAAAATCGAAAAAATTGGCTTCAAGACTCAAATCGACTTATTTACTGGCCTGACGGAACTAGTTTCCGGGATCAGTATTTTTAAGAATTTTCCACACACAAATCTATAAATGATAATTACAAGAACTCCATACAGAGTTTCGTTATTCGGAGGAGGTTCAGATTTCCCGAATTGGTATTTGAATAATCTGGGAAAAGTGATTTCTTTTACAATTAATAAATATTGTTATATATCCGCACGAGAACTTCCTCCATTTTTTGAGCACGATTATCGAGTTTCTTATTCAAAAGTCGAGACTGCAAAAAAAATTGATGACATAAGACATCCGGCTTTTAGGGAGATTATTCGAAAATATGGTCGAGAGCGAAAATACGAGATACATCACCACGGAGATTTACCAGCAAAGAGCGGAGTTGGATCTAGCTCAGCATTTGCAGTAGGACTTATAAATGCATTGAGTAAATTTGAAGAGAATGATTTAACTTCGCTACAAATCGCAGATGCAGCTATTGAAATGGAACAAAAAATATTGCAAGAAATCGTGGGATCTCAAGATCAAATTGCGTGCGCTGTGGGTGGAATTAACGAAATATCATTTGGACCAGGGGTCGAATGGGTTAATAGACCCATAACATTATCAGATACGACAGTGCATGAAATAGAAAATTCTGCTGTTTTGATATTTTCTGGAATTCAAAGAGTTAGTTCTAAAATTTCAGAGCATCTGCTGATAAATTTAGACAAGTCTTCACAGTATTTAGAACGTAACGTCGAACTTGTGGGTGAATGTATAAAGGTTTTGGAAGCCGGAAAAAGTTTGCTAGATATAGGTAATCTACTCAACGAAAGTTGGAGAATAAAACGAACAATAAATCCAATGTCTACAACCAGTTTCATAGATGATTTTTTTGATAAAGCTATGAAATGTGGGGCAGTGGGGGGCAAAATATTAGGGGCAGGCGGAGGAGGATTTAGTTTATTCTGGGTCGATCCCAATAAACGCGAAAGATTTTTAAAAGATTTTGAACTAGGGGTGGAAGTCCCATTTAGAATAGATTTTCAAGGGACCACTTGCGTTTTAAACTCTGATTTAACGTTGAGAAAGTAGGAAAACATGGTTAAGAATTTGAACTGGCCTCTTATGAATAACAACATTTCAAGAAAAGACCTAGATGTTTTAGTTGATTATTTATCGATGGATAATCCTAAATTAACGCATGGCAACAAAGTCTTACAATTCGAAAAGAATTGGAGCGATTGGTTGGGGACAAAGAATTCAGTTATGGTCAATTCAGGCTCATCAGCAAATGATTTGACAATGTTAGCAATTAGAGAAATCCTTGGACCTGGAGAAATAATTGTTCCACCATTAACTTGGGTTTCTGATATTGCCTCTGTTTTTCACGCCGGCCATAAACCAATTTTTGTAGATATTGATCCACATTCCCTAGCTATTAATATTGAGGGAATTTTAGGTGCCATAACCCCAAAGACTAAAGCAGTTTTCCTTACCCATGTTCTTGGCTTTAATGGATTAACCGACACCTTATTAAGGGAACTAAGTAATAGGAACATTTTATTAATTGAAGATGTATGCGAATCTCACGGAGCAACACATAATGGCCAAAAGGTAGGAACTTTCGGATTTGCCTCAAATTTTTCTTATTATTATGCACATCACATGACAACCATTGAAGGCGGAATGATTTCTTCAAACGATGAAAACTTTATTGATTTTGTTAGAATGTCAAGATCGCATGGATTATTAAGAGAATCAAAAAATGAAAAATATAGAAGTACAGTTGTTGGAGAAAATAAAAATCTAAATAGCGAATTTATTTTTACATCGATTGGTCATAACATGCGGCCAACCGAAATAAACGGAGTTCTGGGTCTAAGTCAGCTAGAAACTTTAGATAGAAATATTGAAGTTCGTAATTCTAACTTCATGAAGTTCCTAGGTATCCTTGATCCAAATATTTTTAAAACTGATTTCAAAACTGAAGGAAGTTCTAATTACGCATTCACTCTCGTACTAAGAAATAAAGATTTTGAATTAAGGGATAAAATTGAAAAAACACTGAGAGAATACAACATCGAATTTAGACGAGGTTTATCCGGAGGAGGCAATCAACTTCGACAACCATATTTAAAAAATAGAATTGATGTTCCTAGCTTAGAAAATTTCCCAGAAGTTGAGCATATTCATCATTTTGGTTGGTACATTGGAAACTATCCCGATTTAGATTCAAAAAAGATTGATGATCTGGGCGAAATTCTAGCTACCGTCGTTTAAATCTCTTTTAATTAAATCGACGACAGTTTGGATATCAACAAATTTGCTCGATAAATTTTTTGAATAACCCGGGAATCCGACTCTGGAACCAATTGTAATGACTTTTGTAGATATTTTCTTGTTCAGCTCATTTTTTATTGAATTACTGATTCCAAACTCTGTATCTTCTGGATCCAAAATTACGCAAAGTTTTGCATTATGAATTATACTCAGTAATTCAGATGTCAAAATAAAGGGTTTGATCCACAGAATATTTGAATAACTATTTGAAACACTTTCTTTATTTAAATTACTAGAAATTTCTTGAAGAAGTTGACTTGTTCCACCGATAGATAAAACAACCACATCACAATTTGTTTTTAAATCTTCAATTCTAGAAACATTGTCATAGGTGCTTCTGTGTTCGGCCACAAAAATAGGTTCTGAATTTTCATTGAAATATTTCCAAACATCAGACCATTCTTGAGGGGAAACGGGTGAAACAATTTTTAAATCTTGAACATGTGTGGCTATTGAAAAATGGCTTCCGGCAGCAATGGGTCCTAAGGATCCATCATCAGCAATCGATCTAATTAGCAATTTGCATTGTTGATCGAAAACAACTCTTGCTGGGGCCGCATACGTAGCAAATGGGGCCATGTTAAACCACAAATAACCTTGATACCTTGAGATATAAACAGTTGGCCTTCCAGAAATTGCAGAACCCACAGCTATTCCTGGTCCAGCTATATCAGAAATTGGTAATTCCACGTAATTTTTTGAATTGGGCAGTTCGGGTATGGTTCCTGCAACCCAACCAACGTCTGTAAGGTTCTGACCAAAAATTAAACCATCTTGGGTTTCGATTAATTCTTGCATAGACAATTTTATTTGGTCTCTTAATTTAATCATTTTAGTGACTCAATAACTGAATTTGACTGTTTTTCAACTTCGTTTAAATTTATGTCCGGTATAGTTCTACTTATCGAATCTTTAAAAAGCGAATGCCTATCCCAGAGCAAATCACCCTCTAATTTAGCTCCAACATGTCTATTCTTTCTTTGAGTTAAAATATTTAGAAACAGAGGACCCTCCTCTCTGAAATTTTCTAAGATATTGAGTATTTCTACAGGATCATCTTGTATTTCAAACGCATTAACTCCGAACGCTTTAACGACATCTACAGTTTTCCAACTACGCCTCTTAGATGTAGGTGTTAGAACAGCGAGCCCATTGTCTTCACAAATAAATATAGTTTTCAATTTATGAGTTACAGCGAAACCAATACTTGGAAAAACATAGTCCTCTTCTATTGTGGCATCGCCCAAAACAATTAATGCCTTTCTGTTTGTTGCAAAAGACCATCCAACGCCTAAATAAACTTGTTCTCCCATTAAACCTGTATGACCAAAAAAATTAATATCCTTGCTATAGATTCCAACGGATCCACCAAATCCCTTGGCGCATCCGTTGACTTCATCTCCTTGTAATTCAGAAAATAAGGCTTGCGGATCTCCACCAAATGCTAAGTAATATGAGTGCGCACGATGTTGAGTAAAAATGCCTGGATTGTCTTCTTTCAGCGCAACCGATACAGCTGCCGCAATATATTCCTGACCAAGTCCCAAATAAACAGGAATATTTATTTTGCCCTTATCGCTGAATTCAATGACTTTTTCCTCGAAATTTTGGATATAAGTCGCTTTTGCGTAGACTTCAATTAGTTGTTCTCTATTTTTCAATTTAGACTAGATCAGTCTCCATAGGTAATAACAATTGCTGATTACTATCACACATGACTTCGATAAGCATTGGCTGGGAGGTGCCAACTATTAATGGAATTTTGTCATGGAAATCTTTTGAATCCCGAATTACTTCGTAATCCAGATTGAAAGCTTTTGATATTTTAGAAAAATCTAAGGGCTTAGTACCAGTATCATCTGTTGAACCAATGTATCTGCCGTCAAAATAAGTTTCCTGCCAGGTCCGCATAGACGCGTATCCTCCATTATTTATCACAAAAACTTTAACATTTAAACCATAAGTAGACAAAGTTTGAAGTTCTTGGATGTTTAATTCTATTGAACCGTCTCCTGTAACACAAAAAACTTGACCACCTTTATTTTTAACAGCTACCGAAGCGCCGATTGCCAGGGGCAAAGAAAGTCCCATTGCGGCAAAAGTTCCGGAAGTTACTTCATAATTAAGTTTATCAAAATTCATGGATTGTCCCGCAGCATAATAATTTGATCCTGCATCCGTAGTTAAAACAGTTTTGTGATCTGCATATTTCTCTAATTCAGACATAAACCAATAAAGATTTAACGGTGACCCATCAGCTTGCAAATGTCTTTGAGCTAAGAAGTTTGATTTAATTTTTTGAATCCCTGTTTTCCATTGTTCAATATTTTTGCTAATTAGTTCGAGATTAAACCCATTAATTAAGGAAGTAATTTTTGCAAGCGATTTATTAATACCAAGACTTACTTTGCTTCCATGGCGCTTGATTTCGTTAATATCAATATCGATAGAGATCAACTCAACTTCTTTGTCCAGATAAGCATAATTTGGGCCAACTATTGAACTTGGAAATCTACTACCTAAAGAGATGATTAAATCAGATTTCTTTAATAACGTCGAACTCCAAGGTCTACCCCTTACACCTAAAACACCGAAGTTATTTTCAATCGAAATTGGAAATTTGTGTGCAGTTACTCTGGAGGTGAAGAATGGAATTTTTGATTTTATAAGCCAAGTCTTAAACTCCTCAAAATTTTCTATTGAATCTACTCCCCGACCTAATAAGATCAAAGGACGTTCAGAATTCTCTAGCAAAGCGTTTATTGCTTCAATATCGTTTGCATCAATATTTAGATTTGTATCCTTCTCTATTTCCAATTTACACTCAGCAATTAATTCATTAATAGAAAAATCCACACATATTTGTGATTGAATATTCAAAGGTATGTCCAACCAAACGGGACCAGGACGACCTGAATTCAATTGAATGTATACGTTCTTTAAAACATCCCTTACTTCGTTGGCATCTGTTATTAGTTTTGAATATTTGGTAATAACATTCGTGTACTTAGTAATTGGTACACCGGCAATTCCAAAACTTCTTACTTCGACTTCACTATGACCATAATTATCTATTTCTTCTAAAGGAACTTGACCAGAAAGTACCAAAACACTTCCAGAATCAACCCAAACTTCTGCAAGTCCTGAAAATGCATTAGTACTTCCAGGGCCAGCCGTAACACAAACAACTCCATGCTTGCCGGTCAATTGGTTTTCACTTGCGGCAGCTAAAGGTGCAGCTGCTTCATTCCTAACGCAAACATAACTCAAATCAGGATTCAATTCGATCGCGTCATTTAAATACATCGCTCCATTCCCAGTCAAAACAAAAACGTTATTTGAGCAGGTTTTAGATACGAAATCAATAATTTGGTCAGCTACCCTTTTATTACTCATTGAGGGCTACCACCAATTCATAAATAGAATTTACTTTTATTTATGATATATGTAATTTAAAACTTTACGAATTTGAGACACGGGTCCCTTTAATCTGAAGAGGCTCGAATTTATCTTTGAATGAGTGGTGGGTAATAAATTGCACTTTTAGGGCATACAATCGTCTAAATCGTGGGAAAATTCCATATTCTCACGTTTTTTGAATGTGTATATAATTAGAGAAGGTTTAGGAGAGGGACAGAATTGCAAAAGATAAATGTACGCGAACTCCAAAAAATGAAAAAAGATAAAAATAAAGTTTCATGGTTGACTTGCTACGATTATTCTTTTGCTTCAGCATTGAATGCTAGTGATCTAGATTTGATTTTGGTTGGCGATTCTGGCGGTATGGTAAATCTTGGTTACAAAAATACAAATCCAGTAACGATGGATGAAATGATCACACTTACCTCAGCGGTGAGAAGAGGGGCTCCAGATAAATTTGTAATTGGAGATATGCCTAAGGGATCATATGAAGTGTCTACCGAAAAGGCAATAGAAAATGCAATGAGATTTGCAAAAGAATCCGATTGCGATGCAGTTAAGTTAGAGGGTGGTCTTAATATGGTCAATCAAGTTAAAGCTATCTCCCAAAGTGGAATTCCTGTTTTTGGTCATATTGGACTCACCCCGCAGTCTTCAAATTCATTTGGTGGTTATCGGATTGTTGGTAGAACAAAGAATGAGCAAGAAAAGATACTTGATGACGCCAAAGCATTAGAGCAAGCAGGAGTTGTTGCAATCTTAATTGAAGCAACACCTGATGGCATTGGCTCAGAAATTGCAAAAAGTGTTGATGTTCCAATTTACGGAATTGGTGCAGGAGCAGAAGTTGACGGTCAATTATTAATATTTCACGATTTGTTAGGAATTTATCCGACCTTTAGGCCTAAATTTGCACCATGTCTTGTAAACAAAGTACTTCCAGAATTTATTAATTCTATATCAGAAATTGAAGATATGAAAGAATTTGGAAGAACAACTAAACAGGATGGATTTTGGGAAATAACTAGATTAGTTGCAAATGAATTTAATAGAATGGTAAAATCTGGGGAATACCCTGATTCAGATCATGTTTATAATTAAATAATTGCACAAACAAGAAGAGAGGCTTTTAATTGAGTAAAATTGAAGAAAGATTAAAAGATAAAAATCTAACGCTCCCTGAAGCACCAAAACCCGTTGCCGCCTATATCCCAGCAAAGCAAACTGGAAATCTAGTTTTCACAGCAGGTCAACTCCCGATGGTAAATGGTGAATTAATTTCTAAAGGCTTACTCGGTCAAGATGTTGAAATTGACGAAGCAAATAAAGCAGCAAGAATTTGTACCTTAAATGCATTGGCTGCTATTAAAGGTGTGATTGGAGATCTTGATCGAATTAAACAAATAGTAAGAGTAGTTGGATATGTAGCCAGTGTTCCCACCTTTACTCAACAACCAGCTGTAGTTAATGGAGCAAGTGAATTATTATTAGAGATATTTGGTGAAAATGGTAAACATGCTCGTTCTGCAGTGGGAATGGCAGTACTACCTTTAAATGCCTCAGTTGAAATTGAACTAACTGTAGAAGTTGAATAATAAATAAAGGTGAAGTCAAAGTTAAGTAATACTAAAATTCCTAAAATCATTTTCACAGATTTTGATGGCTGTCTTACCGATGATCGTGTTTGGTTAAACCAAGAGGGCGAAGAATTTGTCGCAGCCAACAGAAAAGACGGCCTTGCGGTAAAGAGATTGAAAAACCTTGGAATTCAGGTAGTTGTAGCTAGCACTGAAACAAACAAAGTTGTCATAGCCAGAGGAGACAAAATGGGAGTGGATGTTCTTCAAGGTTTAGAAGATAAAGCTGTAGCAATCGAGCAATACTTAAAACAAAAAAACTTATCTTGGAATGAAGTTTGGTATATAGGAAATGACGTTAATGATCTTGGTGCCATTGAAAGAGCAAATTTAAGCATCTGTCCTGCAGATGCTGTGAAAAAAGTGAGAAAAACCGTAGACATTGTTTTAAAGACAAAAGGCGGCTATGGAATTCTTTCTGAAATCGCTACTTTATTGGAACAATAATGATTTTTAAAAAGTTTTTTGGAAAGCCAAACAAAGTCAGTAATAATGTTGATAAACGAGCCATTATTGGTACAGGAACAAAAGTTTGGGAAAATTCTCAAATAAGAGAAAATGTAAACATAGGCAACGACTGCAATATAGGCCGAAATGTTTACGTTGGCCCAGGAGTCAAAATTGGAAACAATGTAAAGATTCAAAACAATGCTCTTATTTATGAGCCAGCCATTGTTGCAGATGGAGTCTTTATTGGTCCAGGAGTAATTTTTACAAATGATTTACACCCTAGGGCTATAACCAATGATGGGCTGAAGAAAACAGAAGAAGATTGGAATAAAGAAGGCGTGAATGTCGAATACGGAGCCTCAATCGGAGCAGGCGCAATTTGTGTAGCGCCAGTAAAAATTGGGAAATGGGCAATGATTGCTGCAGGCTCTGTAGTCACAAAAGACGTTTCAGATTTTTCCTTGGTTGTAGGAGTTCCTGCTAAACAAATTGGCTGGGTAGGAAAATCCGGGATCAAATTAATTCAAAAAGATCCAAATACATTTGTGTGCCCAGAAACCCAAAATGAATATAAATTGAGTGATGGAAAACTTTCAGAAATTAACTAAAATCTATATTTAATTAGATTAAAAGTATCTAGAAAAGTTCTCAAAACAACACTAATTCTGATTGTTGATTTCCCAGAGGTTCTAATACCAAAACTACTATTAACTACTTTCACATCTTTGTTGCTGTTTTTGGCCTTAACAATAACTTCAGCATCTCGTGCAAGATATTTACAATAAAAAGGACTCTCTAGAAGTTCGCGTCTGACGAGCTTCGTAGATCCTGCATCTACTGGGTCTTTGCCTGAAATGATAAAAACTACAAATCTATATAAAAACGAAACAGACAATCTAATCACCGTATAAATTTCAAGTTTATTCACTCGTTTAGCAATATGTACCCAAGTGTTACTTTCAAAATTTGAAATTAGATCACTAAGTATTTTTGCTGGGTACTGACCATCACCCGAAGTAAAATAAACCCATTTGTTGCTGGTGGATTTAACCAACTTATTAAAGGCTTCATGAATTCCACTTGGTTTCTCACTTAAAATTAGTTTTATATTCTTATGACTTTTTACAAGATTAGTGATTTTAGTTCTAGATTGATCAGTACTACCATCATCTATCACTGTTATTAGGAAATCTTCAAAAGTTTGGGAATTTTCTAGAACCTTCAGATGATCTAAAATTACGTCTTCTATTGTTTCTGCTTCGTTGTAACAGGCAATAATTACATCAAGAGATTCAGGCATTACTTTGAATCGATTTCACTAATTCTTGGCAAACGTATTCAATTTGCTGTGAATTTATGCTTTCATCTAAGGGCAGCGAAAGTAGTTTTGAGGAAATTTCTTCAGAAACTGATAAATCGGAACCTATTTTGATAAAAGGTTTATATCCCTCTTGTAGATGACAAGGAATCGGATAATGAGAACCTGCTCCGATGTTCTTTTTATTTAAGTCATTCATAATTGCGTTTCTATTTTCTACTAAAACAGAATAAATATGATAAACGTGTCTTCCACTATCAGTCGTTGTTCTTTGGATACCTTGAGAATCTAGTATTTCGTCATACTGTTTTGCAGCTTTTATTCTCTTTTCTGTCCAATTTTCCAGTTGTTTTAGTTTTGTGGATAGGAAATAGGATTGAAGTTCATCCATCCGAAAGTTATTACCCCTATGGATGTGAACATATTTCTCCTTTGAACCGTAGTTTCGAGCTCTTTTTATCCAGTCGCTGACTTCTTTGCTATTGGTAGTTACAGCCCCAGCTTCTCCAAGTGCTCCAAGGTTTTTCCCAGGATAGAAACTAAATGCAGCTGCATCTGAGCATGATCCTGCTTTTAATGATCCTCGCTGTGCACCGTGGGCTTGTGCAGAATCCTCAACAACTTTTAAATTATGTTTTTTAGCAATTGGCAAAATTTCTTCCATATTTGCCAAACGTCCATGCAGATGAACTGGCAATATTGCTTTGGTTTTTGAAGTAATAGCTTTCTCAATCAGATTTGCGTCAATGTTCCAGGTAGTTTTATCGATATCTATAAGTACTGGAACAGCATCGGCTTCAAGGATTGCTTCAATTGAAGCGATAAAAGTCATGCTAGGAACAATTACTTCATCACCTTTTTCAACCCCAACTGCTTTTAAAGCAAGTTCAACTGCGGCACTTCCAGTGCTTAGCCCTATTCCAAAGTCTGCTCCTACATAACTTGCAAACTCCTGTTCAAATTTTTCAACTCCTGGACCACTGACATATCGACCTGAATCCAGGACCTTAGTGAAGTCAGCAATTAACTCTTCTCTTATCTGGGCATTTTGTTTAGCGAGATTTTGTAAAGGAATATTTTGTTCCATTAAATTCTTACCTTTTG
>Ga0114976_10000618_pt1 | contig 22299 bp, 24 predicted proteins | sample S_130805_EF_Meta_FD_87319 | JGI IMG/M metagenome (GOLD analysis project Ga0114976, IMG submission 87319) | Freshwater microbial communities from Lake Simoncouche, Canada to study carbon cycling - S_130805_EF_MetaG | ecosystem: Environmental > Aquatic > Freshwater > Lake | place: Lake... | reverse complement strand
CGAGATCGCCGATGCCACGCTGAAGCTCGCGCGCGACGGGCTCTACGTCGAGCCGACCTGCGCCCAGGCCGCCGCCGCCTTCGCCAAGCTGCTGCATAGCGGCACCATCACGTCGGGCGAGACCACGGTGATCGTGCTGACCGGCACGGGGCTGAAGGCGACGCCGCGCTTCGCCGAGCTGCTGGGGATCGAGGCATGACGCTGGACGATTTGCCGACGCCCTGCCTGGTGCTGGACCTCGGCGTGTTGAAGCGCAACCTCGCCACCATGGCGGCGGCGGTGGCGCGCCACCCGGGCCTCACGCTGCGGCCGCACCTGAAGACCGCGAAGAGCATCGAGGTCGCGCAGCTGGCGGCACCCGGCTTCGGCCCGATTACCGTCTCGACGCTGGCGGAAGCGAAGTACTTCGCCGCAGCCGGCTGGCGCGACCAGCTCTATGCCGTTGGCATCGTGCCGGCGAAGCTGGAAGCGGTTGCCGCACTGAATGCCGCGGGCGCCGATGTGAAGGTCATCACCGACGATCTCGAGGTCGCGCGCGCCATCGCCGCGCACCCCGGCCCGCTGCGCGCGCTGATCGAGGTCGATGTCGGCGAGGGCCGCGGCGGCATCCCGCCCGGCGATCCGCAGCTTGTCGAGATCGCGGCTGCGCTGGGCCCGCGTTTCGCCGGCGTGGTCAGCCATTCCGGCCATTCCTATGCCGGGCGCAGCATCGCCGACATGGCCCGCATCGCCGAGGAGGAGCGGCTCGGCATCACCGCGGCCGTCGAGCGGCTGCGCCAGGCCGGCCATGCCGTGCCGATCGTCTCGCTCGGCTCCTCGCCGACCGCCCTTCATGCGCGGCGCATGGACGGCGTCACCGAGACCCGCGCCGGCGTCTACATGTTCGGCGACCTGTTCCAGGCGCAGCTCGGCACGCATGGGCTGGATGACATCGCGGTGACGGTGCTGGCCTCGGTCATCGGTCGCAGCGCGGCGCGCAACACGCTGCTGCTGGATGCCGGGGCGCTCGCGCTGTCGAAGGACCGCAGCACGGAAGCCACGCCGCGCGACTGGGGCTTCGGCCGGGTGCTGGACGAGGCTGCCCGGCCGAACCTCGGCGATGCCTTCATCGGCCGCGCCTACCAGGAACACGGCGAGGTGCGCTGCGCCTCGGCCCTGCCGATGCTGCCGCTCGGCACCCGGCTGCGGGTCGCGCCGAACCACAGCTGCCTGACCGCCGCGGCGCATGAGCACTACTACGTGGTCGATGGCGGGCGCGAGGTGGTCGCGGTCTGGGATCGCGTGAACGGCTGGTAGCGATGGCTCGCGGCCGCGCGCCGAGCGCGCGAGGCTTGCAGCCCGGCGCCGGCCGGGCGAGGCTTCGGCCATGAGCGACCGTCCCCTCTTCCCGCCCGCCCGCGTCGTGCCGCTCGGCGGCGGCGCCAAGCTGATCTTCTGCTCGGGCGTCACCGCCCGCGGCTCCGCGGCCGCCGGCGGCACGGTGCAGGACCAGGCGCGGGAATGCCTGGCGAAGCTCGGGCGCGCGCTGGCGGCCGAGGGCGCCGACCTGTCGCACCTGCTGAAGATCACGACCTGGCTGACCGACATGCGGCATTACGACGGCTTCAACGAGGTCCGGAGCGCCGCCTTCGCGCACCTGCCGACGCCGCCGGCCAGCACCTGCGTCGGCGGCGCGCAGTTCACGACGACCGATGTCTGCATCGAGATCGAGGCCATCGCGGTGCTGCCCGGATGACGCTGGCCGAGCATGTCCGCGGCGAGAGCGCGCGGCTGGCGGCGTTGTGTACCGCCTGCGGCGCCTGCGTGCGCGCCTGCCCGATGACGCCCTATGCCAGGGGCGCTGGCGAGGACAGCGCGGTAACGGCCTGGGGGATGCGCGAGCTGCTGCGGGACGGCGAGGGTAATGCGCCGGGCCTCGCCTGGATCGCCGCCTGCACCCGCAGCGGCCAGTGCAGCGCGGCCTGCCCGGAGGGGCTGGATGCCGCCTTCATGCTGCGGCTGGCGCAATGGCGGGCGAAGGGTGCGCTTGGCGAGGCGGCGCGGATTCCGGTGAAGGAAGACCCAGGGCTTCCTTCACGCGTCAAGGCCTTCGCGCGGCTGACGCTGACCGAGGAGGAGCAGCGCGAATGGCTGTAGCCGAAAAGCCCGACGCGATCTTCTGGTATGGCTGCAACATGACCCGCCATGGCGAGGTCATCCGCGCGACGACGCGCATCCTGGAAGCCGTCGGTGTCGCCGCCGCGCCGCAGGGCGGGCCGGCGAGTTGCTGCGGCAGCCCGAAGGATGCCAGCGCGCGGATCAACGAAGGCATGGCGCGCCGCACGATCGAATCGTTCAACGCGTCCGGCGCACCGACGCTCGTCACCTGGTGCCCCTCCTGCCACATGAACATGCAGGACAGCATGGCGCCGGTGACGCCGACCAACTTCGAGACGGTGCACGTGACCGAGGTGCTGACGGCGCGCCAGGACGCGCTGCGGCCGCTGCTGGCGCGCGCCGTGCCGGCGCGCGTGCTGGTGCATGCCCATCTCGGCTTCAACGGCCGCGTGCCGGTGAATGACCTGGTGCCGGCTTTGCTGCGGCTGATCCCCGGCGTGACCGTGCTCGACCACCCCTATCGTGCGCCGGGCCACATGTGCTCCTCGATCGCCGCGGTGCCAGGCGCGCTGGCGGACGCGCATCGCGCGACGCTCGCCACGATGGCAGAGACTGGCGCCGATACGCTGGTGACGATCTTCCACTCCTGCCACCGCGAGGCGGTGGCACTTGAGCGCCACGGCATCCGCGTGGTGAATTGGATCCACCTGCTGGCCGCCAGCATGGGGATCGACGCCGAGGACGAGTACAAGGCCTGGCGCAACGCCGCGGATCCGCGTGCCGCGATCGGCGCCGAGCGGCTCGAGGCGGCCGGCGCGGTCGCCTTCACCCGGCTGATCGAGGGCGAACTTACGAAGCCGCCCGTGGTCTGAGCCATGCGCCTCCATGCGGTCGAAGCCGGGGAGGGCCCGCCGGTCGTGCTGCTGCACGGGCTGTTCGGCAGCGCCGGGAATTGGGGCGCGATCCGCAAAGCGCTCGCACCGCGCCACCGCGTGATCGCCATGGATCTGCGCAACCACGGTGCCTCGCCGCGCGCCGATGCCATGGACTATCCGGCGATGGCCGCCGATGTCGCGGAGACGATGGGCGGGCCGGCCGCGGTGCTCGGCCATTCCATGGGTGGCAAGGTGGCGATGGCGCTGGCCCTGAGACGGCCCAAGCTGGTCACGCGGCTGGTCGTCGCCGACATCGCGCCCGTGACCTATGCGCACTCGCTGCGCGGCTACGTCGAGGCGATGCGCGCGATCCCGCTGCGCGCCGGACTGACGCGGCGCGAGGCGGAGGCCGCACTCGCCGACGCCGTGCCGGAGCCGGGCATCCGCGCCTTCCTGCTGCAGAACCTGCGCCTGCAGGAGGACCCGCCCGCATGGCGCCTCGGACTAGCCGAGCTAGCCGCCGCGATGCCAGCGATCGAAGGCTTTCCGGAATTCGTCACGCCCTATCCTGGGCCGGTGCTGGTATTGAACGGCGGCCGCTCGCGCTATATCCGGCCCGAGCATCACGATCGCTTCCGCGCGCTCTTCCCCGCGGCGCGCTTCGAGACGATCGGGAATGCCGGCCACTGGCTGCATGCCGAGCAGCCCGCGGCCTTCCTCGCTGTGATCGAGGACTTCCTCTCGGCATGAGGCTTGCTCAAGTCGCGCCATGCAGATCGTGATCCTCGGCAGCGGCGTGGTCGGCGTGGCGAGCGCCTGGTACCTGGCGAAGGCCGGCCATCGGGTGACGGTGCTGGACCGCCAGCCGGGCGCCGGGCTCGAGACCAGCTTCGCCAATGCCGGCCAGGTCTCGCCCGGCTATTCCGCACCCTGGGCCGGTCCGGGCATTCCGATCAAGGCGCTGCAGTGGCTCATGATGAAGCATCGGCCGCTGGTGGTCTGGCCGCTGCTCGACGCCGCGCTCTACAAATGGGTCGGGCGCATGCTCGCCAACTGCAACGCCACTGCCTATGGCGTGAACAAGGGCCGCATGGTCCGGCTCGCCGAATACAGCCGCGACTGCCTCGACGATCTCCGCGGCGAGATCGGCATCGTCTACGACGAGCGCAGGAAGGGCACGCTGCAGCTCTTCCGTACCCAGAAGCAGCTCGACGGCATCGGCGGCGACACGCGGGTGCTCGACAGCTACGCGGTGCCCTACGAGGTGCTCGATCCCGCCGGCTGCATCGGCGCCGAGCCGGCGCTCGCGGCCGTGCGCGAGAAATTCGTGGGCGGCCTCAGGCTGCCGCATGACGAGACGGGCGATGCGCATCTCTTCACCCAGCGGCTCGCCGCCCGCGCCGCCGAGACCGGCGTGGAATTCCGCTACGGCACCATCATCGAGCGGCTCGAGCAGGCGGGCGGTGCGATTGCCGGCGTCGTCACCACCACCGGCCGCGTCACCGCCGACGCCTATGTCGTCGCGATGGGCAGCTATTCGCCCGCGCTGCTCGCGCCGCTCGGCATCCGGCTGCCGGTCTATCCGGTGAAGGGCTATTCCATCACCCTGCCCATCACCGATCCGGCGATGGCGCCGGTCTCGACCGTGATGGACGAGAGCTACAAGGTCGCCATCACCCGGCTCGGCGGCCGCATCCGGGTCGGCGGCACGGCGGAACTCGCGGGCTTCTCGCTCAGGCTCCGGCAGCCGCGGCGGGAGACGCTGGAGTATTCCGTGGGCGACCTCTTCCCGCGCGGCGGCGATCTGGCGCAGGCCAGCTTCTGGACCGGCCTCAGGCCGATGACGCCGGACGGCACGCCGGTGGTGGGTCCGACGCGCATCGGGAACCTCTGGCTCAACACCGGCCACGGCACGCTCGGCTGGACCATGGCCTGCGGCAGCGGGCGGCTGCTTGCCGATCTCGTCGGCGGCCGGGCGCCGGAGATCGAGGCCGACGACCTGGCGCTGGCGCGCTACGCCTTCGCCTGACGCCCTCGCAATCCTGACGGCGCGTGCCTACCTCCTGCCCGGACGCAGAAGGTGCACGCATGGAATACCGCACGCTCGGCCGCAGCGGCATCACCGTCAGCCGGCTCTGCCTCGGCGCCATGATGTTCGGCGGCCCGACCGATGCCGCGGCCAGCGCGCGGATCATCGCCCGCGCTGCCGAGGCCGGCTTCACCTTCCTCGACACCGCGGATGTCTACAATGGCGGGCGCTCGGAGGAGATCGTCGGCGAGATCCTCGGCGCCGACCGCGGCGGCTGGATCATCGCGACCAAGCTCGGCAATGCCATGGGCCGCTCGCCCAACATGGCGGGCCTCTCGCGCCGCTGGATCCAGCAGGCGGTGGAGGGCAGCCTGCGGCGCCTGCGAAGCGACGCCATCGACCTGCTCTACCTGCACCGCGAGGATCCGGCGACGCCGCTCGAGACCACCGTCGCCGCGCTCGCCGATGTGATCCGCGCCGGCAAGGTGCGGCAGATCGGGCTCTCCAATTTCCGCGCCTGGCGGATGGCCGAGTTCTGCCGGCTCTGCGACCAGGCCGGCATCGACCGGCCCGTGGTCACTCAGCCGCTCTACAACGCGCTGAACCGCCAGGCCGAGGTCGAGCAGATCCCGGCGGCGATGCATTACGGCCTCGCGGTCTTCCCCTATAGCCCGCTCGCGCGCGGCGTCCTGACGGCGAAGTATGCGCCGGGCGCGGAGCCGGCGCCCGACAGCCGCGCGGCGCGCAAGGACAAGCGGCTGCTCGAGACCGAGTTGCGCGCCGAATCGCTGGAGATCGCGCAGGCGATCCGCACCCATGCCGAAGCGCGCGGCATCGCGCCGAGCCACTTCGCGCTGCAATGGGTGCCGCGCAACCCGGGCGTCACCGGCTGCGTTGTCGGCCCGCGCACCACGGCGCAGCTGGAGGACTACATCGCGGCGCTGGCCGCCGGCTGGGGCGCGGAGGACGAGGAGCTGGTTGATCGGCTCGTGTCGCCTGGGCATCCCTCGACCCCAGGATACAATGATCCCTAGTACCCTATCGAGGGTCGGCGTCGGTCCGGGTGACGAGAAGGGTGGCGTCGTCGCCGGAACGGGAGCAAGATGATCGGCACCGAGGACGAAAGTGATGCGCCTGATGCAATTGATCTACTGGTCGCGGCCTTTCGGCTTCTCCGAAGCGGTGCTTGGCGACGTCCTGGCCGTGGCGCGACGCAACAACCGGCGGGACGACATCACCGGCCTGCTGATCTGTCGCTCCGATCTCTACGTCCAGATGCTGGAAGGCCCGCGCGACAAGGTGACACAGTGCTTCAGCCGGATCGCGCTTGATGACCGGCATGTCGACGTGACGCTGGTCTGGGCCGGCGACGCGCTGGCCCGGCTCTTCCCGACCTGGGAGATGCGCGACGATCCCGCGCGGTCCTGGATGTGGTCGCGCGCCGCGGTGCGGGCCGGCGAGGCGCGCGAGGCGGGTGTCGCCGGCTTCCGCAGCCTCTTCGCGCGGATGGCGACCGAGCCCCATATGGAGTTGGCGTGGTAGCGGCGCACTCCGCCTGGCCGGCGCGCTTGCCGGACCGCCTCGCAGCCTGCTGGCGCGTGATGGCCGCAGGGCGGAATGCCCGGCGGCGCGAATCACGCGACAGAACGCAAGGCTAGACCATGGTCCGCGCTTCAGTCAGCGCGGATCACGGTCCAGCACTTACCCGTTCGGCAGCGCCGCGATCGCCGTCGCCCCGGCATCGACCGGCACGATCGCCCCGGTCATCCAGCGCGCATTGCCGCCGCAGAGGAAGGCCACGGCCGCGCCGATATCCCAGCCGCTCCCCTCGACCTGCAGGATGCTGCGGCGGCGCCGCTGCTCGCGCCGCTCCGGCGTCATGTTGTTGGCCTGCACCATCGGCGTGTAGACCATGCCCGGGCAGATGCAGTTCACGCGGATGCCGTCCTTGGCGTGATGCACCGCCATCGCGCGCGTCATGTTCACGACCGCGCCCTTGCTGGTGGGGTAGAGCAGGTGTGGGTGGCCGCCCTTGAGGCCCGCCACCGAGCCCATGTTGACGATCGAGCCGCCGCCGGTCTTGCGCATGGCCGGCACGGCGTATTTCACCATCAGCATCATCGAGGTGACGTTCACGAGCAGGCCCTGCGCCCAGTCCTCCGGGTCGACCTCCTCGGCCGTGCCTTTCGGCCCGCTGATGCCGACATTGTTCACGAGGGCATCGAGCCGGCCCCAGCGCTGCATGGCGGCATCGACGATCGCCTTGCAGTCCTCGGGCTTCGTCACGTCGGCGGCGATCACGATGCTCTCGGCGCCGCCCTCGGCCTCGATCATCTTCCGCGTGTCCTCGGCCCATTCGCGCACGGCATCCGCCAGCACGACATGGGCGCCGGCGCGGGCGAGCAGGACGGCGGCGGCGCGGCCATTGCCGACGCCCTCGCCCGGGCGCGAGCCCGCCCCGGTGACGATCGCGACCTTGCCCTTCAGATCCTCGGCGATGCCTTGCATGGTTGGTTCCCTCCGGCCCGGATCGTCGCACTGTGCACTACGACGCGCCAGAGCACCCCTGCAGCCGGATCTCGCCATCGGCCGAGGTGCCGTAGCCGCGCAGGTGGAAGCGCACCGCTTCCAGCCGCTTGTCCGAGGCCACCGTGGCGAAGGCGATCGAGCCGCGGTCGATGCCGAGCTTCTGGCTTTCCAGCGCGATGCGCCAGGTGCGGCCGCCATCCGGCCCGCGTTCCGGTGGCGGCACGGGGATGTCGGCGCGGTTCTGCTGCTTGTTGCCCGGGATGAACAGCGCGACCTGCTGCGCCCCGACCGGCGCGGTGCGCGGCAGGTAGAAGCCGGCGGCGAAGGGCGGCACCAGGCTGGGCGGCGCCTCGCCAGGTTTCAGCGAGAGGTCGCTGCGCGGCTCCGGCCCGCCGGCGCGGTAGTCGGCGAGCCAGGGCCTGCCGAACGCGGCGGGGTCCCAGTGCCGCGCGAAGCCCGGGTGCTTCTGGGCGAGATCCGCCTGGCGCTTGCCCTGCAGCCGCCAGGCCTCGAAGGCGTCGCCTTGCCGTTCGAAGACGTCCCATTGCTGGCGGCGGATCGCGCCGTTGGTGAAGTGGCGTATGTTCAGCGCGACCCGCTCGAGCCGCTCGCCGCGCCACTCGCTGATTTCCTCGACCAGGTATTCGAAGCGGAAGAAGACCATCGCGCGGGCCGAGAGCCGCCACAGCACGCGCAATTGCAGCGCGTCGCCGCGCCGCTCGGCGATGGTGGTGAGCGCGATGCGGGCGTCGTAGTCGCCGACGCCCTGGTATTCGCAGGTCTCGGCGGCGCGAACCGCCGGCGAGATCAGGAGAAGCGCGAACAGCAGGCCGCGCATCAGTCGGCCATCAGGAAGGCGAGCGCTGTGACGGCGATATCTTCCGGCAATTCATGGCCGCCCTCGAACTCGCGGTAGATCAGCTTGTGGCCGCCCTCCCGCAACAGCCCGGCGAGCCGCCGCCCGCACCGCTCGATCGGCAGCACGCGATCCTCGGTGCCGTGGCTGAGGAAGATGCGCGGCCGGCCGGCGGTGCCCATCGGCGCCGCGAACCCGGGCGAGAAGCAGAGCGCATGCGTGAACAGGTCGCCATTCATCAGCGCGAGCGAGAGCGCATAGGAGGCGCCGTCCGAGAAGCCCGCGATCGCGAGGCGCGTCGGGTCGACCGGCCAGGCGGCGAGCACCCTGCCGAGTGCCGCGTCGATGCGGGCGACGTCCGGGCCGTAGCCGCCCTCGATCACGTCCCAGGTCCTTCCGAGGCTCTCGGGCAGCAGCACCAGCGCGCTGTCGGCAATGGGTGCGATGCGCCTGAGTGCGCGTTCCGCAGTGCCGGTCGCGCCGTGCAGCATGACGATCAGCGGCAGCGGCCCCGGCGGCGGCGCCGAGGGCACACGCAGCGCACCGCTGCGCGCAGCATCGCCGAGCGGGTGCAGCCCGGGCGCGAGCGGCCACGCCTTATCGGCGGGCGCGGTCGGGCGGGCGCCGAGACGGCCGGCCTCGTGGTCGCCGGGCTCCGGCAGGTTCATCGAACTCCCTCCATCGCAAAGCATAACGCGCCGCGGCGCCTCTTGCTGCCTCGCCCGTGCTTGCGGGAGAGGGCTTGCCCGCGCCACGCCCCCCGCCGATCCTCCCTCCCAACGCAGGAGGAAACGCATGGCCCAGCCCGTGCCGAGCGGCCCGCTCGTCGATACCCATTTCCATCTCTACACCCGCGACATGCCGCTGACCGACTGGGCCTGGCACCACCCGCCCGCGGATGCCTCGGCCGAGGATTTCCTCGGCGTGATGGATGCGCATGGCGTCGGCTTCGGCGTGGTCGCAGCGGCCAGCCTCTACGGCGACTATAACGACTATACGATCCGCTCCTGCCGCAGGCATAAGCGGCTGCGCGGCACCGCCTTCATCCGGCCCGAAACCGGGATGGACACGCTCGAGCGGATGCAGCGCGACGGCATCGTCGGCATCCGGCTGTTCTTCCGCCGCGTACCGAACCCGCCCGATTTGCGTTCGGCCGAGTACCGGCTGCTGCTGCGGCGCGTGCGCGACCTCGGCTGGCACGTCCATACCCTGGTCGGCAGCCCCATGCTGCCCGACATCATCGCGGCGATGGAGGAGGCCGGCGTCAATCTGGTGATCGACCACATGGGCCACCCCGACCCCGAGGCCGGCGTGAACTGCCCGGGCTTCCAGGCGATGCTGGCCGCAATCGAGCGCGGCCGCACCTGGGTGAAGCTCTCGGCCGGCTTCCGCGCGAAGTCGCCCGCGGCCGCGCAGGCGAATGCGAAGGCGCTGATCGCGGTCGCGGGCGGCGAGCGGCTGCTCTGGGGCAGCGACTGGCCCTTCGCCGCCTTCGAGGACCGCGTGACCTATGCCGACACCATCGCCGCGCTCGAGGAATGGGTGCCGGATGCCGCGCTGCGCCGGCAGATCACCGGCGACACGCCGATGCGGCTGTATTTCGGGGAGTGACGCGCATGCGCCTGACCCGTCGCGGCGTCGCCGCGCGAAGCCTGCCTGGCCTCGCCGCATTGGCCCTCGCCATGCCGGCACAGGCGCAGGGCTGGCCCGCGCGGCCCGTCACGCTGGTCGTGCCCTTCGTGCCCGGCGGCTCGGCCGACGTCATCGGCCGGCCGCTCGCGCAGCATCTCGCCGCGACACTCGGCGGCAGTTTCGTCATCGACAACCGCGGCGGCGCCAACGGCAATGTCGGCACGGCCGCCGTCGCGCGCGCCGAGCCTGATGGCCATACGCTGTTGGTCACGACCAACGGCCCGGTCTCGACCAACACCCTGCTGTTCAAGGCGATGCCCTATGACCCGCTGACGGCGCTGACGCCGATCGCGCTGCTGAGCGACCTGCCGGTGATCGTCGTCGCGCGACGCGACGCGCCCTGGCAGGATTTCGCCGCGCTGCTCGGCTTCGCGCGGGCGAACCCCGGCAAGCTGAATGTCGGCGTGCCGGCGACCGGCGCGCTCGGCCATCTCGCGGCCGAGTTGCTGGCGCGGCGCGCCGGCATCGACTGGACCATCGTGCCCTTCCGCGGTGGGCCAGGGGCGGCGAACGGGCTGCTGAGCGGCGCGGTCGACGTCACGGTCGACCTGGTGCCGCCCTACCAAGGTCAGATCGCGGCGGGCGGCGTGCGCGTGCTGGGCGTAGCACTTGCCGGGCCGCTTGCCGCTGCGCCGGGCGCGGCGCCGATCGCGGCGCAGGGCGTGCCGGGCTTCGAGGCTGCCGGCTGGACCGCGATCCTCGGCCCGGCCGGGCTGCCGGGCGGGATCGTCGCGCGGGTGAATGCGGCGACCAATGCGTTCCTCGCCAGGCCCGAGACGCGCGCGATGGCGGCGGCGATGGGCTCGAACGTGCTGGGCGGCGCGCCGGAGGCGCTGGCGGCGAAGATGCGCACGGAGATCGCGCAGTGGCAGCCGGTCATCGCCGCGACGGGAATCACGCTCGATTAGCCTGCGATCGATCGCGGCGCGCGCCGCCCGGCACGGATCGCAGGCGCCAGGAGCCGCCCGCTGGCTTCCCGGGCCGGGAGGCGGTATGACGCCGCCATCATGGCCACCATCCTGCTCGTCATCCACCTCTTCGTCACGATCGCCCTCATCGGCGTCGTCCTGCTGCAGCGGAGCGAGGGCGGTGGGCTCGGCGTCGGCTCCTCCCAGGGCATGGGCTCCTTCATGGGCGGCCGCGGCACGGCGAACCTGCTGACGCGGACCACAGCGATCCTGGGGACGCTGTTCTTCATCCTCTCGATCGCGCTGGCGATCCTCGGCCGCAGCACCGGCCCGCAGCGTTCCATCCTGGATACCCTGCCGACCGGCCCCGTGGTGCCCTCGGCGCCCACCCCGGCACCCGCCCCGAGCGTACCGACGAACTGAGGGCTCCGTCGCAGGGGCTCGCCGCCAGGAGAGCCGTCCTATTCCGCTGCGGCGGTCACCGCGGCGTCGAACTCGGCCGCCCGCTCCGGCGCGGCCTCCAGCGCCTCCAGCAGGTCGAGCACCAGCGCCCAGCGGTGCAGCACCGTGGCGCAGGCGAGGCCGATCCGCTCCTCCGCCATCGCGCTCGCCGCGACCTGCGGCCCCGGCGCCAGCCAGCCGGTCGCGCGCGCCAGCGCGAGGGTGTTGCGTACCGTCATCGGCGTGACGTGCAGCCGATCGGCCGCGGCCGCGACCATTGGCGCGAGCGGCTGCGGCCCCCCGGCCAGCAGCTCGAACATCAGGAACAGGAAGCTGCGGCGGTGGATCGGCCGGCGGGTCGGCGTGCCGAGCGGCCCCGCCACGGTCAGCACCATCAGGCAGCGCAGCCGGTTGAAGGCGTGCCGCGCCGCCGCCGGCAGCACCGGGATGCGGCGCTCCAGCCGCCCGGCCATGTAGCCGAGGGTATCGGTGTTGCGGCGCTCGATCGCCGCGGCGAGCGGCGGCGAGAGCTCGATCAGCCGGCCATGGCGCCCGACCGCCCGCGACGTCTCGATCAGGTCGCCGGTCGCGATCCCCTGCGCGAGCGTCAGCCGCACCATGCGGTCCGACAGCCCGGCATGGCGCATCAGCAGCGCGGTGCTGACCGGCCGCGGCGCGGGATTGGCCCAGGAGGCGTGCAGCGCGATGGAGCTGAGCAGGGCGAGATAGGCGAGTTCGCGGTGCCAGAACCGGCTGTGGCGATCCTGGCCGAACATGTAGCGGGTGCGCGGATCGGCCATGGCCGCGCGGATCATTGCCGCATCGACGCCGGTGCCCGGCGGCAGGCCCGGCGGCACCGTGCCGTCGAGGCAGGCGCGCCAATGCAGCGCCAGGATGCGCTCGACGCGCGCCGGCATCCCGATCTCGGCCGGTGGAATCTCTCGAAAAGCCAGCACTTCCTGCATTGCATGGGGATGCTAGCACGACTGCCGCCGGTGAAAACCAGACCGGTTCGTTCGGCCCCGAGTCGCGCGCCGGGTGTTGCCGCGGAACCCCAGCTTTTCCGCCGCGCATGGCGGATCTGCGACAGTCGAGGGTGACGCGCCGCGCGTGGCACGCTAACTAGGCGGCCCATGGCGCGGTTCGTATTCATCACCGGCGGCGTGGTCTCCTCGCTCGGCAAAGGCATCGCGGCGGCATCCCTCGGGGCGCTGCTGCAGGCACGTGGCTACAAGGTCCGGCTGAGGAAGCTCGACCCCTATCTCAACGTCGATCCGGGGACGATGAGCCCCTACCAGCACGGCGAGGTCTTCGTCACCGATGACGGGGCGGAGACCGACCTCGACCTCGGCCACTACGAGCGCTTCACCGGCGAGCATGCGACCAAGGCCGACAACTGGACCACGGGCCGCATCTATTCCGACGTGATCGCGGCGGAGCGGCGCGGCGACTATCTCGGCGGCACGGTGCAGGTGATCCCGCACATCACCGACAAGATCAAGGATGTTGTCCAGGCCGAGATCGACGGCTACGACTTCGTCCTCGTCGAGGTCGGCGGCACGGTCGGCGACATCGAATCCCTGCCCTTCCTCGAGGCCATCCGCCAGCTCGCCAACGAGATGGGGCCGCAGCGCAGCCTGTTCATGCACCTCACGCTGGTGCCCTACATCTCCTCGGCCGGCGAGCTGAAAACGAAGCCGACGCAGCACAGCGTCAAGGAGCTGCTGGGCCTCGGGATCCAGCCGCAGATCCTGCTCTGCCGCTGCGACCGGCCGATCCCGGAGAACGAGCGGCGCAAGATCGCGCTCTTCTGCAACGTCCGGCCCGAGAGCGTGATCCCGGCGCTCGATGCGAAATCCATCTACGGCGTGCCGCTGCAATACCACGCCGAGGGGCTGGACCAGGAGGTGCTGCGGCATTTCGGGCTCTCGGCCTATGGCGAGCCCGACATGAAGCGCTGGACCAACATCCTCCGCTCGGTCGAGCAGCCGGAGGGCGAGGTCACCATCGCCGTCGTCGGCAAGTACACCAACCTGCTCGACAGCTATAAGTCGCTCGCCGAGGCGCTGACCCATGGCGGCATCGCCCATAATGTCCGGGTCAAGCTCGACTGGGTGGACTCGGAGGTGTTCGAGAGCGATTCCGAGGCGCTGAAGCGGCTCGAGGGCGCCTCGGGCATTCTCGTCCCCGGCGGCTTCGGCGAGCGCGGCACGCCCGGCAAGATCGAGGCGGTGCGCTTCGCCCGCGAGCGCCGCGTGCCTTTCTTCGGCATCTGCTTCGGCATGCAGATGGCCGTGATCGAGGCGGCGCGGAACCTGGTGCGGCTCAAGGGCGCCTCCTCCACCGAGTTCGGCCCCTGCGAGAACCCCGTCGTCGGGCTGATGACCGAATGGAGCCGCGGCAATTCGCTCGAGAAGCGCAGTGCGGAGACCGATCTCGGCGGCACCATGCGGCTCGGCTCCTATGCCGCGACGCTGGCCGATGGTTCGCTGGCGGAAAAGGTCTATGGCAGGCGCGAGATCAGCGAGCGGCACCGCCACCGCTACGAGGTCAACGTGAACTACCGCGCCCAGCTCGAGGAGGCCGGGCTGATGTTCTCCGGCATGTCGCCCGACGGGCTGCTGCCGGAGATCGTCGAACATGCCGACCACCCCTGGTTCATCGGCGTGCAGTTCCACCCCGAGCTGAAGTCGAAACCCTTCGACCCGCACCCGCTGTTCAAGGGCTTCATCGGCGCGGCGGTCGGCAAGGCGCGGCTGGTCTAGCGGCTGATCGATCGATCGAACAACGGCTGAAGCGTGATCCACGAAACTGGATCATGCTTCGGCTTGACGTGCGCGGGCGCCGGGCCTTCCCTGCCGGCCCCACGGGAGCCGCCTGCCATGCTGCCGCGCCGAAGCCTGCTCGCCTTGCCGCTGCTCGCCGGCTGCGCCGGCATGCAGCCGCCCGATACCCCCGCCGGCCGTTTCGCCGCTGCGCTCGAGCAGGCGAGCGCCAGCAGCGCCGCCGCGGTCGGCCGGGTTGACGCCTTCGAGACCCTGGCCCGGCGCGAGACCGCCGCCATCGCCTTCGCCAATGCCGGCCATCGCGGCCTGCCTCCGGTGGTGGGGCCGCCCGAGGCCGGCATCGCCGGCGCCGCCGGCCAGGTGATCACCCCCGCCTTCGCCGCCCTCGGCGACTATGCCCATGCGCTGGCCGAGATCGCGGCCGGCCAGCCGGTGGTGCCACGCGCAGCGGAAGCGGCCGGCCCCCTGCTCGCCGCCCAGGCGACGCAAGGCCTGGCCCAGGCCCGCCAAGCGGGCGTCGCGGTGCCGGCTGCGACCCAACAGGGCGGCCTCGCCGGCATCGCCGCCCTCGCGGGCCTGCCTCACCGGCTGGCCGCCGGCCCGCGCCCGGGCCTCGCCGCGGTCGTGGCGGAGGCCGAGCCGCAGGTCGCCGCCGTCGCCACCATGCTGCAGGCGCTGATCGAGCCCACCCCCGGCGGCGGCGTCCGCGGTGTGCTGCGGGGCCAACGCGAGGCGCTCGACCGGGATGCGGCGCGCTTCCTGGCGACCGCGGCACGCGACCCGCGCCTCGGCCCGGCCGATCGCTACGGGCTCTATCGCGGCGTCACCGCGCTGCGGGAGGACGACCCTGCGCCGGGCACGGTCGCGGCCATCGGCGCGGTGGTCGAGAGCATGGCCCGCGCCCATGCCGCGCTGGCCGGGCCTGCCCCGGCAGCGGCCGCGCAGGTCGCCGAGTTCGAGGCCGCGGTCGGCCAGCTCGGCCTGCTGACCGAGGGCAGCCGGCGGCGCGAGCCGGCGGCAGCGCGCTGAGGCGGGCCGCCGCGCTTACCAACCCTTCACCGGCCCGTCGCGATAACGGCGGCATGCGGATGGACTACACCGTGCGCGGCGAGCCGCGCCCGATCTACGAGGTCGGCGATTTCGTCCGGCTGAAGCGGGACGAGCCGGGCCCGGTCGTCACCGCACGGGCGGGCGACTGGGGGCGGGTGACCCGGGTCTCGCCCCGCGGGGTGGATGTAATGCTCGCCGGCTATTGCCGGCCGGCCAATGCCCGGGTCTCGGTCGCCACCGGCCTGCCGGTCTGGATGCTGGCGCCCTGCGACACGCGCGGGCTGATGCTGGACCTGCAGCGGGATCTCGAGCGCCGGGGCTGAGCCCAGCCCCCCTTGCCGGATCGCGGGGCGCCTTGTACCCCCGCGCCGATATCCGCCGAGGAGCCCCCATGTCCGCCATCGTCGACATCATCGCCCGCGAGGTCCTGGATTCGCGCGGCAACCCGACCGTCGAGGCCGAGGTGGTGCTCGACAGCGGCGCGGTCGGCCGGGCGATCGTCCCCTCCGGCGCCTCGACCGGCGCGCATGAGGCGGTGGAACTCCGCGACGGCGACAAGGCCCGCTTCGGCGGCAAGGGCGTGACGAAGGCGATTGCCAATGTCGAGGGCGAGATCTTCGACGCGCTCTCCGGCATGGACCCGACCGAGCAGGTGCGGATCGACGAGACCATGCTCGACCTCGACGGCACGCCGAACAAGGCGCGGCTCGGGGCGAACGCCATCCTCGCCGTCTCGCTTGCGGTGGCGAAGGCCGCGGCCAGCGACCTTGGCCTGCCGCTCTACCGCTATGTCGGCGGCGTCTTCGCCCGCACCCTGCCGGTGCCGATGATGAACATCATCAATGGCGGCAAGCACGCGGACAATCCAATCGATATCCAGGAGTTCATGATCATGCCGGTCTCGGCCGGCACCGAGGCGGATGCCGTGCGGATCGGCGCCGAGGTCTTCGCCGCGCTCAAGAAGTCGCTGCACGACGCCCACCACAACACCAATGTCGGCGACGAGGGCGGCTTCGCGCCCAATATCGGCTCGGCCGACGAGGCGCTCGGCTTCATCGCCAAGGCCTGCGAGGCGGCCGGCCACCGGGTCGGCGAGGACATCATGTTCGCCCTCGACTGCGCCTCGACCGAGTTCTTCCACGATGGCGTCTACAAGATGGAAGGCGAGGGCAAGACCCTCGACCAGGGGGCGATGGTCGACTACCTGGCCGGGCTCTGCGCCAAGTGGCCGATCGTCTCGATCGAGGACGGGATGTCCGAGGATGACTGGGCCGGCTGGACGCTGCTGACGGAGAAGCTCGGGGCGAAGGTCCAGCTGGTCGGCGACGACCTGTTCGTGACCAACCCCGAGCGCCTGCGCCAGGGTATCCAGCAGGGGGTGGGCAACTCGATCCTGGTGAAGGTCAACCAGATCGGCACGCTGACCGAGACGCTCGAGGCCGTCGAGACCGCGCACCGCGCCGGCTACACGGCGGTCATGAGCCACCGCTCGGGTGAGACCGAGGATGCGACCATCGCCGATCTCGCGGTGGCCACCAATTGCGGGCAGATCAAGACCGGCTCGCTGTCGCGCTCGGACCGGCTGGCCAAGTACAATCAGCTGATCCGCATCGAGCAGCAGCTCGGCACCGCGGCGCGCTATGCGGGGCGGACAATTCTGAAGCGGTAGGACGTCCTGACAGAGCGGATTCACGTCTCCGCGCAAAATTGCGCTCCGAGGATGCGCTCTGATGCAGAACCGGCTTGCAAAACCCTGCGCGGACTGATTCTCTCCGGCGCAGGGGTTCAGGGGTTTCGGTTTCCATGTCGGCTGGCCGCGCGCTGAAGCGCCGGGTTCGCGATGCCCTGTTGCCGCTCGGCTTCGTCGCCCTCTGCGGCTATTTCGCCTGGCACGCCAAGCATGGCGAGTTCGGCCTGCTGGCGCGCGAGCGGCGCGAGGCGCAGCTGGTCGAGGCGCGCGCCGCGCTCGAGCGTGTGCAGCGCGAGCGCGAAGCGATGGAGCGTAAGGTCGCCGGCATGCGCGGCGACAAGTTGGACCGCGACCAGCTCGACGAACGCGCCCGGGCGCTGCTGAACATGGTCGGCAAGGACGAGGTCATCATCCCCTACGAGCCGGGCCGGCGGCTCTACTGAGCCGCCGGCGGTGGGGCGCTAATCCTTCACCGGCACGTAGACCTCGCCCTGCTCGCGGAATTTCCGCGCCATCTCCGCCATGCCTTCCTTCTGCGCCTCCGTCCGGATGTCGTGCGAGATCCGCATGGAGCAGAATTTCGGCCCGCACATGGAGCAGAAATGCGCGGTCTTGTGCGCCTCCCGCGGCAGGGTCTGGTCGTGGAAGCGGCGCGCCGTGTCGGGGTCGAGCGAGAGGTTGAACTGGTCCTCCCAGCGGAACTCGAAGCGGGCGCGGGATAACGCATCGTCGCGCCGCCGCGCCGCCGGATGGCCCTTCGCCAGGTCCGCCGCGTGGGCGGCGATCTTGTAGGTGACGACGCCGGTCTTCACGTCGTCGCGGTCCGGCAGGCCGAGATGCTCCTTCGGCGTGACGTAGCAGAGCATCGCCGTGCCGAACCAGCCGATCATCGCAGCGCCGATGCCGGAGGTGATGTGATCATACCCGGGCGCGATGTCGGTGGTGAGCGGCCCGAGCGTGTAGAAGGGCGCCTCGCCGCAGACCGCCAATTGCTTATCCATATTGGCCTTGATCTTGTGCATGGGGACATGCCCCGGGCCCTCGATCATCACCTGGCAGTCGCGCGCCCAGGCCACCTTGGTCAGCTCGCCGAGCGTCTCGAGCTCGGCGAATTGCGCGGCGTCGTTGGCATCGGCGATGGAGCCGGGGCGCAGCCCGTCGCCGAGCGAGAAGCTGACATCATAGGCCCGCATGATCTCGCAGATCTCGGCAAAGTTCTCGTAGAGGAAGCTCTCGCGGTGATGCGCGAGGCACCACTTCGCCATGATCGAGCCGCCGCGCGAGACGATGCCGGTGACCCGCGACGCCGTCAGCGGCACATGCGCGAGCCGCACGCCGGCATGGATGGTGAAGTAATCCACACCTTGCTCCGCCTGCTCGATCAGCGTATCGCGGAACACCTCCCAGCTCAGCTCCTCGGCGACGCCGCCGACCTTCTCGAGCGCCTGGTAGAGCGGCACCGTGCCGATCGGCACCGGCGCGTTGCGGATGATCCAGTCGCGGATGTTGTGGATGTTCCGCCCCGTCGAGAGGTCCATCACCGTGTCGGCGCCCCAGCGGATCGCCCAGACCATCTTCTCGACCTCCTCGGCCATCGAGGAGGTCACGGCGGAGTTGCCGATATTGGCGTTGATCTTGACCAGGAAGTTCCGCCCGATCGCCATCGGCTCGAGCTCGGGGTGGTTGATGTTGGCCGGGATGATGGCACGGCCGCGCGCGACCTCGTCGCGGACGAACTCGGGCGTGACGAAATCCGGGATCGCGGCGCCGAAATCCTCGCCGTCGCGGGCGAGCGCGGCCTTCGCCTGGGCGCGGCCGAGATTCTCGCGGATCGCCACGAACTCCATCTCCGGCGTGACGATGCCGGCGCGGGCATAGGCCAGCTGCGTCACCGCGCGGCCGGCCCTGGCGCGTCGCGGCATCGGCTGCACGGGGAAGGGCGGCGTCAGCTTCCCGTCGGTGACGAAGCCGTTGTCGGCGGCGGTGACCATGCGGCCCTGGTAGGTCTCGGTATCGCCGCGCGCGCAGATCCAGGATTCCCGCAGCGCCGGCAGCCCGCGCTCGATCGCGATGCCGGCGGCCGCATCGGTATAAGGGCCCGAGCTGTCGTAGACGGTCACCGGCGGCTCGCCGGCCGAGGGGTGCACCGCGATCTCGCGCATCGGCACGCGCAACTCGGGATGCAGCACGCCCGGCCTGTAGACCTTGCGCGAGGCCGGCAGCGGGCCGGTGGTGACACTCGGCACGGGCATGGCGGGAATGGTGTCGGGCATCGCGTCCTCCTTCAGAGGCGAAGGAGGGACAACGGGCAGGGCCAGGGAAGCCGCGCGCGCCGCACCTCCCTACGCCAGCATGACCTGGGTCAGGTTCGTCGGGTCACTTCGCTGCCAAACGTGGCGAGCAGTCTCTCAGCCCCTTGTCGGGGCTCCCCGGGTGATGCGCGGAGCTTCGGCCCGGCGGTGCGCGGCTGTCAATCGGCCTGGCGCAGCCCCGCCTCGCGGATCAGTCTTCCGTACTTCACCACCTCGGCATCAACATAGACCTTGAAGGCCCTGTGATCGAGGTAGCGGATCGGGTGCGAGGCCCTGGTCATGGTCTCGACCACCGTCGGAGTGCGCAGCGTCTTGGCGCAGGCCGCATCCAGCCGCACCAGGATCGGCTCCGGCGTGCCGGCTGGCGCGAAGATGCCGGTCCAGAGCGGGAAGACCAGGTCGTAGCCGAGCTCCTTCATCGTCGGCGCATCCGGCATGTCGCGGCTGCGCTGCTCGGCGAAGACCGCTATCGCATGCAGCCCGTATTGCGCGACGAGATTGGCCTCGGCGGTCAGCATCTGCACGGTGCCCGACTGCATCGCCAGCACGCTGTCGCCCGAGCCGCGGAAGGGGATGTGGTTCATGCTGATCCCCGCGGCGCGGCTGAAGCCGGTCATCGAGAGATGCCCGAGCCCGCCGACACCCCCCGACGCATATGGCACCTGGCCCGGATTGGCCTTGGCCCGCGCGATCACGTCGGCGACGGTCCGCAGCCCCGTTTCCTTCGGCGTCATCAGCGTCGCCGGCGCCTCCGCCACCATGCAGACCGGCGCGAGCTGGCTGGCCTGGTAGGGCGGGCGGGCGAGGAAGCTCGGCTGGATCGCAACGGCGGCCATCGAGGTCAGCAGCAGCGTGCCGCCATCCGGCCTTGAGCGCACGACTTCGGACGTGCCAATCGTGCCGGTGGCGCCGCCGACGTTGCGGATGACGAGCTGGGTGCCGAGTTCCTCGCCCAGCACCGGCTGGATCAGCCGCCCGATGATGTCGGTGCCGCCGCCGGCCGGCCAGGGGATGATGAGCTGGACCTGGGCGCGCGCCGGCGCGGCAAGGGCGAGCGCGGCACAGACCGCTGCGATGAACAGACGCATCGACATGATTCCTTCCCTGTCGGCCGCGGCTTTTGGCGCTGCGTGCCATGGCGGAAAGGCTACCCAGGCGGCGCTGGCCGCCGCAACGTCAAACCACGTGCTGGCGGACGTACCGGCGCGACATGCGGAACATCGGCCGCACCTTCTCGGTCCAGTCCGTGGTCCGCGCCGCGATCCATTCGGGCGTCTGGTTCACCTCGGGCCGCTCGAAGCGATAGGCGGCGAGCAGGTTGGGCGCGCCGCCATCGAGGCGCCGATAGCGCGTGCCGCCGATGCAGCCGGGGCAGGAGGTGAGCATCGGCAAATGCTCCTCCTCGTACCAGCGAAAGATCGCCGGCAGGTCGGCCTAGGCGATGTCGAGCTCGACCGTGTAGAGGAAGGGCGCGGGCCGGCTGACATCGCCGAGCGCGGCGATGAAGGCATAGGGGATGCCGCCCGTGCCGCCCTGCGGCGGGTTCTCCTCCCAGTGCCAGGTGTCGCCGGGGTTCTCGAGGTCGCGGTAGCGCGTGCCCGGGCCCTCGCCTTGGCGGATGATCAGGTCGGCCATGCTGTTTCCTCCCGCGGTGGTCCGGGGCAGTATCGCAGGAACGAAGGACGGAGGAAGTCCATGGCCCGCATCCCCTATGCCGACCCGGAGGCGCCCGAGAATCGCGAGGCGGCGGCCTACATCATGGCCAGCCGCAAGCGGCTCGGGCATCTGCATCGCATGCTGCTGAACAGCCCGGACGTGGCCAAGGGCTGGATCGATCTCTACGACGCGGTGCGCTGGAAATCCGCGCTCTCGGGCAAGCTGCGCGAGCTCGTGATGTGCCAGGTCGCCGCCATCAACGGCGCCGAGTACGAATGGGCCGCGCATGCGCCGCTCGCGCTGAAGGAAGGTGCCAGCCAGGCGCAGCTCGACGCGCTGCCGGACTGGAAGGCCAACCAGGATCTGTTCGATGCAGCGGAGCGCGCCGCGCTCGGTCTCTGCGACGCGATGACGAAGCATGTCCACGTGCCCGAGGCCTGCTTCGACCAGGTCAAGGCGGTGCTGCCGCAGCGCGAGATCCTCGAGCTCGTCGTCACCATCGCCGGCTACAATTGCGTCTCGCGCGTGCTCGAGGCGCTGCAGATCAACGGTGCGGACGCGCTGTCGTGAACGGCGCGGATTGGCTGGCGCGCAGCCTCAAGGCATCCGGGCAGACCCACCTGTTCTTCGTCGATGCGGTGCTGCGGCGGACGCTGCTCGAGCTCGAGCGCGTCGGCGTGCAGCCGGTGTTGGCGCATACCGAGAAGGCGGCCGCCTACATGGCCGATGCCTATGGCCGCGTCTCCGGACGGCCGGGCGTGGTGGCGGCGCAGTCGGTGGGCGCGGCCAACCTCGCCGCCGGGCTGCAGGACGCCTATCTGGGCCGCAGCCCGATGATCGCGCTGACCGGCCATAAGCCGCTGTCGCACCAGCATCGCAACGCCTACCAGGAGCTGGCGCATGGCCCGCTCTTCGCGCCGGTGACGAAGCTCGCGGCCCAGGTGGCGAACGCCGAGGACCTGGCGCGGCAATTCCGCCAGGCCTGGGCCGCCGCGGTCGGCGCGCCGCCGCGGCCGGTACACCTCGACCTGACCGGGCTGATGGGCGAGTTCGTGGAGACCAGCGAGACCGATGTGCCGCCGGCCGCGCTCGGCGACTGGCGCGCGCCGCTGCACCGGCCCTGCGCCGCGCCCGAGAGCATCCGCGCCGCCGCCGCCGCGCTGCGCTCGACCCAGCGCGTCGCGATCGTCGCCGGCGACGGCGCTGCGCTGAGCGGGTGCGGGCCTGAGCTGCTGGCGCTGGCCGAGGCGCTCGCCGCGCCCATCGCCACCTCGCTCGGCGCCCGCGGCATCATCGACACGCGGCACCCGCATGCGGTGGGCGTCGTCGGCAATTACGCGGCACCTCCGGCGAACCAGGTGGTGCACGCGGCCGATCT
>Ga0114976_10000617_pt1 | contig 22300 bp, 20 predicted proteins | sample S_130805_EF_Meta_FD_87319 | JGI IMG/M metagenome (GOLD analysis project Ga0114976, IMG submission 87319) | Freshwater microbial communities from Lake Simoncouche, Canada to study carbon cycling - S_130805_EF_MetaG | ecosystem: Environmental > Aquatic > Freshwater > Lake | place: Lake... | reverse complement strand
GTATGGCCGTCACGTTCAGAGGATGGTGGATCATCTATTAACCATTGAGGATAGCGCAAAAAGATTAGAACAAGCAAAAGTCGTAATTGAGTTGATGGGATTCCTGAATCCACAACTAAAGAATGTCGAAGACTATAGACATAAGTTATGGGATCACTTATTTTTTATGAGTGGTTTTAAATTAGATGTGGAAAGTCCATATCCTATCCCTACAAAGGAAACCTATAAGCAGAAGCCCGATCCTTTACCTTACCCTCAACGCAAAATCAAATATGCGCACCTTGGTAAGAATTTAGAATTGGTGATTGATAAAGCCATGGCCGAGCAAGATCCTGAAAAGAAAACAGGATTCGCTCATACGATAGCGCATTACATGAAATTAGCTTACAGCAACTGGCATAAAGAATTGGTGCAAGACGATGCTATTCGTAGCGAGTTAAATGCCATCACTGGTGGTGAATTAGAATTTAGCAACACACCTTATATCAAACATCGCAATCAAAATTTTGAGCGCGAAGAGTATCGTCCAGCAGGTGGTCGTTGGCAGAACAACCGCAATAGACCTAACACAGGCGGTGGTGGTGGAAGAAATAACAATAACCGCAATTTTAAAAAGCGTTTCTAGTTTTTATAAAGACACGAATAAAAAAATCCCATCCGTTTTACGAGATGGGATTTTTTTAACTACTTATTGATTGTGGGATAGGGTAAAAAAAATTGGTATAAAACCATTTAAATTTATTGATGGTGAATAATGAAATCTGCTAATTCTTTAATTTTGTCTGTATTAATATAGTCCACGCCCCATTGCATAAATTGTTCCCATGCAGCTGGCTTATCTGGACTTGCCCATAAACGAACAGGCTTTCCTAATTGGTGTACTTTATCTATAAACTGCTTCGCCTTATCAATGGATACACTATCAAGGGGCCATATAAACTTATAGCCAATCACTTTATAGTAATCTTCGCTTATTAGTGCGATTCGGGCTAATTGCTTTGGTGTATATTGGATAGATAGCCTTCCGTCAAACCAAATAAAATCCGGATAAACTTCAAATAATGCTGGTGTAGGCATATTCCCTGAAATAATAATTTTAATATTTTTATTACGTGTAAGGCTTGGGTATTTATTGAGCAAAATCAGCAATTGATCCAGTGTTTGTTTTGCATCTGTCTTGATGTCAATCAACAGTTGAAATTTTCTATCAGGTTGATTATAAGCAACTAATGGTTCTAGGTATAAAAATGCTAAGGTGTTGGTAGTTTTTAGGTCCTTCTCATCATGTCCAACTAAGATTTCATTATTGACTAAATGAATATCAGCCTCTATCGACCCAAAGCCTTCGTTATAGGCTAAATGAAACACTTTTTGCTGTGCATAGTCATTGTGAGAATGTGCGTTTTGAGCGGTATACAATTGTCCAATGACTTGATTTACAAGTAGACAGAACAATATGGTGGACATGAAGATTTTCATAATTAAATGTACAAATTATAATAGGATTTGAATTTGAATGATTAAAAAAATGTGGTCAAAATATATCCTTTACAATAAGTTAATACTAGAATGATTTAAATAGTTCTTTCATTAAAATGAAAAGTTCTAATTTGTATTCAAAATATATATTATGCCAGTATTCAACGATTTAAGCCTAGATAAGCAATACCTTATCAATGAATTTGATGGAGATCAAGTTTTATTAGTAGAGCCGATTATGAAAACGGAATCTTGTGTATTAATTTTAATTCACGAAGACGTGGAAACGTTTCAGTGGAAAAAATTAAGTGATGATATTTTTGATATCATCGAAGAATTATCTGAAGAAAAATCAGAAGAATTTGAAGCTTTGTTTGAAGAAGACGAAGATGATTTTGAAGAGTTCGAAGACTAATTGCATCTTTTGATTTTGTAAGTCTTTATTAAAATATAAAAAATCCCACCTGTTTTACCAGATGGGATTTTTTATATAAAGTAGCTCTGTAGTTAAAAACTATTTTTTTGCTGCTGCCATTTCTGCATTAGCAAATCTTGAATCAACTACATCTGATTGATAAACAATTTTGTCGCCATCCCAACGAACCCAAACATTCACTGGCATTACATATTTTGTATTGGTATTTTTTCCTGTAGCTGTACATTGTCCAAAATAAGCAGACCATACATCGCCATTATTTATAATATAGGTAAAGGTGCTGCCATCAGAAAAATTAATATCAGTAAATAAATCATGTAAATTTTTATGGTAAGCAGCAAATCCTTCTGGACCTCTAGCAACCACTGCTGTGTCGCTCATTAGCTTTAAACTAAAATTAGGTGCATAATCACTTAGGTAAGAACTGTCTTGTTTAGAGAAAAGTTTGATAATGCTCAATAATCTTGCAGACTTTGCATCTTTTGAAGTGAAAGTGCCAGCCAAAGAATCTTCTGCAGCTGTTGGTATATTTTGTTGACTTGCATCTGTAGTTGAAGCAGGTTGATTACAAGCAGCGAATACTGTGATTGCTGCAAAAGATAAAATAAATAATTTTTTCATAATTGTGTTTTTATTTTTATTAAAAGAGATTACCATCTTCCCAAAAGAACTCTTGTTGTAGAATAGTTGAAAGTTCTAATGTCTTTCACTGAATTAGTGAATTCTGTATTTGCTTTGCCATTTGTAGCGTCATCTTTAAACTTAGTTGTAAAATCCTTGTAACTTTTAACAACGTAATGGGTTGTTTTTTCCTCATTAAGTGTTGTTACACTACCAAATGTAATTCTTGTATTTGATGGTGTATTTTTACTCCAAAAAGCTTCAAATTTTGCTTTATACTGTTCTGGATCTTTTACGTTAATAAAGTAAGCGTCTTGAACTGGATAAATTGCGCTGCTAGTGTCGCCAAAATTTGACCCTCTTTTTCCCTCAGCGGCTCTCACGCCTTTACAGAATTTTGAAAGTTCAGATTGAAATAAATTCCAAGCAGCTGAACTTTTTCCATCATAAGCTGCGCCCATTGCCTCTGGAGTACCTGAAGCAACCATTTCATGGGTCGCAATATCTCTTCCTTTAAAATGATTTTCATACAAAGCAATTGTCACACCCTTTATTAAATTTTCTTTTTTACCAAAATATTCTTTGTACAGTTGCAATACTGTATTTTGATCTTTTGGCTCTACGTTAAATGAATAGGAAGTAAAAATGGATTGCGCATTGATGCTTGAAAATGCTGCAAACAAAATGATTGTTAAAAGCGATAGTTTTTTCATAGTTTAAAATTTTTGGGATAAATATAAGTATCGAATAGATACTAATAAAATATATTTTTAAATTAATATATTGTTAATATTGCATATAATAAGTTCAGGATTATACTTGGCAATAATTAGATGTTTTGATGTTTAAACTATAATTTTACAGATACGAAATGGGAAAAAGTACAAATACTACGGCAGAATTTAGATCGCTTTGTCCTGTAGCAACTGGATTAGATATCTTGGGCGATAAGTGGACCTTATTGATCCTTAGAGATATGATTTGGGGACATAAATGCCTTTTTAGTGAATTTAAAGAGTCACCCGAGCATATGCCTAGTAAAATGCTATCTAATCGTTTAAAGAAATTGGAAGAGCTTGGTTTTATTTTCAAAAAAGTAGGCCTTGCCAATAAAAAAAGCGTCTATTACTTTATGGAAGAAAAAGGAATTGACGCCTTTCCAATCATGATTGAAATGGCGATTTTCACATCGAAACACTTTTTAGATTATTTAGGATCAACCTACACCAAAGAGTCCCGTGGTGTTATGATAAAAAATAAAAAAGAGTATATCTCTGACATGGTCAAGCAGTATAAGCGTTTTAAAAAAAATATCGTGATTTAAACTTGGCCTGCAATAAGTAACTAATAAAAGAACCCCGTAATTACTTTACGGGGTTCTTTATTTTAAATTCTAACAATTAAAACTTAGCAGGCGTGCCTGGTATAAAAAATTAGGGGTCGTAATTTTGAAAAAACGACCCCTAATTTTTACAATTTAATAGTTAAAACTTGGCAGGCGTGCCAAGTTTTGGAATACTATTTTTTATAAATACCCTTAAGTGCTCGTTGCTGGTTGACAAGTCTTCTTTTCTTAAGTACATCATGTGTCCACTGCGATAGCCTTCCCAGAACATTCTGTCCTGAATTTTTCCTGCTGGATCCATCTGCCACATATTATATTTTGCATTAAAATAATCACAAGCGCCATCGTAATAACCTGATTGCACCAATAAATTTAAATAAGGATTTTCCATCATCGCCAAGCGTAAATCATCTCCCGTATTGTTATTGCTGTTATCCCATGGCCCTACTGGACCAAAAATATAATAGTTTAAATCTGTCTTATAACCTAACTCATCTCTAAGATACATATTGATTGCTGGCGTGAATGAGTGCTCCCATGACAATAATTCTGAATTATAATCTGGTTTTTGTCCAGCATCTTTTTTATCCATACCAATATACCTTGAATCCAATCTTCCAACAGTTTTTCTTTGATCACGTAATAACTCTTTCCAGAAATAATCAAATGGCACTTCCATGTTTTGTTCTGCCACCACTGTTTCATTTAAGCCTATATACCCTGCAATCTTTTTCACCATCGCTTTGCGCTTGTCTGCTGGCAATGCACCACCTTGTGCCAATGCAGGCATCAGTTCGTTGATAGCAAACGCTTCTACTTCTGGTAAATATTTTTCTAATTCTTTGGACTGAAATGGTGCAGCTAATTTTTTATGATGCCATGCAGTCGCTGCCATATAAGGAATACGTAATGCTGCACTTGATACCGCATCGCGTTTTAATCCAAGATCGGTTGGTGAAACTAAAATCACACCATTCAAAAACATCCAATGTCTATTCTGTAATTCTAATGACAATCCTGATACACGATTGGTACCATAACTTTCTCCAATTAAAAACTTAGGAGAGGCCCAGCGCTTTTGCCTTCCAACAAAGGTGTTGATCCAGTCAGCTAAATATTTAATGTCTGCAGTCACACCAAAAAACTTTGATCCTGGAGTGGCTTTATCTAAAATTCTTGAAAACCCTGTATTCACTGGGTCCACATATACGATGTCCGCAACATCTAATAAAGACTGCGGATTGTCTTCGAATCCATAGGGTTGAATTGGATAGCCTTCGTCGTCTATTTTTAATTTTTTAGGTCCAGTATAACCCAAGTGCATCCATACACTTGCTGTACCTGGTCCTCCGTTAAAAGAAATGACCAAGGGTCTTGTTTCTTTATTGGTAACATCGGTACGCTCATAGTACACATAAAATAAGCCAGCAACTGCTTTTCCTTCTTCGTCCCATACAGGTTGAGTACTTGCAGTTACTTTATAAGGCACTTTTTGTCCTTTAATGGTTACTTCGCCAGTTTTTTCGACTTTTTGGTCTAGGCTAAGCGCTCTATTATAAGACCCTAATTTTGCCGTTCCTTCTTCTGCTGGTTTTTGCGCAATAGCAAATAATGAACTAGCGAGTAACAAATAAGTGAAAAGTTGTTTTTGCATAAAATCGATTATTAAATAAAAATTAGATGTAGCTACTTAAAAAATTGTCCTTTAAATATACAACCAATTTAGGCTTTCTATTTCTTCTTTATTATGATTTATTTAGATGGTATTTGCTTAATTTAGTCCCATGTCTGAACAACACAAAAAAGCCATCATTTTGACTGCGCCATCTGGTGCTGGTAAAACCTCTATCACGCGATTTTTATTGGCAAATTATCCTCAACTGGCTTTTTCGGTTTCTGCCACCACCAGGGATCCAAGGGGCGCTGAACAAGATGGTGTTGACTATCATTTTATTAGCCCAGCAGCATTTGAAGAGCATATCAAACAAAATGACTTTTTAGAATATGAAATGGTCTATGAAGGATTGTATTATGGTACTTTGATATCTGAATTAGATCGCATTTGGGCAGAAGGAAAAATGCCCGTATTGGATATTGATGTAAAAGGTGCGATGGCCATTCAAAAACAATTAGGCGATCAAGCTTTATCTATTTTTATTTTACCGCCTTCTATCGAGGTTTTAAAAGAGCGTCTTGCAAAAAGAAATACAGATTCCGAAGAAAAAATGCAAATACGATTGGATAAAGCAGCATACGAAATTAGTTTTAGCAATCAATTTAATGCAGTTGTAAAAAACGAAGTATTAAATACTGCATGTGAAGAAACAGCTGCCCTAATACAAGAATTTATTTCAAAATAATTGCTTTCTTAAAATTTATTAAATACAAATAACATGTCTGACAAAACACTACTAGGAAAAACAGTTTTTATCACTGGTGGAAGCAGGGGAATTGGTAAAGCCATTGCACTTAAATTAGCTGCAGCAGGCGCTAACATTGTGATTGCGGCGAAGTCGGTAGAGGAAGATCCACGACTAGGAGGAACAATTTACTCTGCTGCTGCAGAAGTAGAAGCATTGGGTGTAAGCGCTTTAGCAGTGCAGGTAGACATCAGAGATGAAGCACAAATTGCAAATGCCGTAAAATTGACAATAGAAAAATTTGGTGGCATTGATATTTTAATTAACAACGCATCTGCCATTCAATTAACCGATACTGAACATACTCCTAGTAAAAGATTTGACTTGATGCAAAGCATCAATGTGCGTGGTACTTTTTTAGTGGTGCAACATGCGCTACCTTATTTGAGAAAATCTACCCATGCGCATATTTTAACTTTATCGCCTCCAATTAATTTAGCAGCAAAATGGTTAGGTCCACACGTTGCATACACCATTACTAAATACAATATGAGCATGATGACGCTTGGATGGGCAGAAGAATTTAAAGAAGATCAAATTTCAGTGAACGCTTTATGGCCGCGCACCACCATTGATACTGCAGCTGTCAGAAATTTATTAGGCGGTGAAGCACTTGCCAATATGAGTCGTACGCCGGCTATACTTGCTGATGCGGCTTATGCCATTGTTACAAAAAAACCTATGGTCTACACTGGTCAAACCTTTGTGGACGAAGCGGTCTTAGCAGCAGAGGGCGTTACAGACCTATCCCACTATTCCGTAGTACCGGGTGGACATTTGTATACCGACTTATTTTTATAATGATTTAAAACAACAAGATGAAAAAACTATTACTTGGAGCGATGCTATTTTTATCTTTTGGTGCTTGGGCACAAAAGAAAGCAAAAGTAGATCCTGCAACTGCTCAAATCAATGCCAATAAAGAAACTGCAATCGCTGCATTGAATAATGCTTACGATGCAGACAAGAAAACTGCATTGCAGATTTGGGATTTTGCAGAAGTAGGTTATAAAGAAGTAAAAAGTGCTGCATTGCATATTCAACATTTAAGAGATGCTGGTTTCACCGTTGAAACTGGCGTTGCAGGGATTCCAACTGCATTTGTGGCAACTTATGGCACTGGCAGTCCTGCCATTGGTATTTTAGCCGAGTATGATGCCTTGCCTGGTATCAATCAATCTGCATCGGCAGAAAGAGATCCCATTGCGGGGAAAAATGCCGGACATGCTTGTGGACACCATTTATTTGGAACAGCAAGTGTATCTGCCGGTATTGCTATTAAAGAATTAATTGCTGCTGGTAAATTAAAAGGAACCATCAAGGTTTTTGGAACACCTGCAGAAGAAGGTGGTAGTGGTAAAGTGTTTTTAGTAAGAGAAGGCTTGTTCAATAATTTAGATGCGGTGATTCACTGGCATCCTGATGATGTGAATGCGATTACTACAACAAGTGCTTTAGCAAATAAATCAGCTAAGTTTAAATTTTATGGTATTTCAGCACATGCTGCTGCTGCACCAGACCAAGGCAGATCTGCATTAGATGCGGTAGAAGCGATGGACAATATGGTGAACATGATGCGTGAACATATTCCTCAAGAAACTAGAATCCATTATGTGATCACCAATGGTGGTAAAGCGCCTAATGTGATTCCTGATTTTGCAGAAGTTTATTACTATGTGCGTCATCCAAGAAGAAAAGAAGTAGTGGAAATTTTTGATAGAGTCGTGAAGGCGGCAGAAGGTGCAGCTCTAGGAACTGGTACAACAATGAAATATGATATCATAGGTGGCACACACGATTTATTAATTAATAAGACCCTTGCAGAAACAATGCAAGCCAACTTAGATAAAGTAGGAGGTGTTAACTATTCAGAAGCAGAAATGGCTTTTGCTAAAAAATTACAACCAACCATGGTTGCTCCGGTAGATTTAGCAACTGCTGCTTCAATAAAACCATTGACTTATATCAACGAAGGCAATAGTGGTTCGACAGATGTAGGTGATGTGAGTTATACAAAACCAACAGTAGGATTGCGCGCAGCTACATGGGTTCCAGGAACTGCTGCGCATAGCTGGCAAGCAGTTGCATCTGGTGGAACAGAGATTGGCACAAAGGGTATGCTAGTGGCTAGTAAAACAATGGCACTCACTGCAATTGATTTAATGAGCAATCCTGAATTGATTAAAAAAGCAACAGAAGAATTTAATAAATCTATTGGCGAATATAAATACAAAGCTTTATTAGGTGATATCAAGCCGGCTTTGAATTATAGAGATTAGTGTTAGTAAAAGAAGCGTAATGAAAAATGTACGCTTCTTTTACTTTAACCTCTAATGATTTTTTAAGGCACCCGAAAAACGGGTGCCTCATTTTTTTTACATATCTTATTCAAAGGATTCAGGGCGCATCTGCGGGAAGAACAAGACATCTTGTATAGATGGTTGATTCAACATCATCATACACAAACGATCTATTCCAATACCAATACCCGATGTTGGTGGCATGCCGTATTCTAGCGCTCTTAAAAAGTCATGGTCAATAAACATCGCTTCGTCGTCACCTCTTTCCATTAAAGCCAATTGATCTTCGAATCGCTTGCGTTGCTCAATCGGATCATTTAACTCGGTATAGGCATTCGCTAATTCTTTTCCATTCACCATTAATTCAAATCGCTCTACCAATCCTTCCTTCGTTCTATGCTTCTTTGTCAATGGACTCATTTCTACTGGATAGTCAATAATAAAAGTTGGTTGGGTATAAGTATGCTCACTTGTGGCACCAAATAATTCATCAATCAACTTGCCCTTGCCAATGGTTGGAGGTACATCTATCTTTAATTGCTTACACACATCTCTTAAGCCTGCTTCATCCATCCCGCTAATATCGATACCTGTATTCTCTTTGATCGCATCCAAGATGCTGATGCGCTTATATGGTGCTTTAAAATTGATTGTCTTATCACCTACTTGTAATTCTGTTTTGCCGTGTAATGTCAACGCTATTTTCTCAAACAACTGTTCTGTAATTTCCATCATCCATAAATAATCTTTGTAGGCAGTATACCATTCTAAAACAGTAAACTCAGGATTGTGTGTGCGGTCCATCCCTTCGTTGCGGAAATTTCTACTAAACTCATACACCCAATCAAAACCACCCACAATCAAACGCTTTAAATACAATTCATTTGCAATGCGTAAATAAAATGGTACATCCAATGCATTATGATGCGTCACAAATGGCCTTGCAGCAGCGCCACCCGGAATAGATTGCAATACTGGCGTATCCACTTCTAATGCACCACGATCGTTTAAGAACTGGCGTATAGTATTCATTAATATGGTACGCTTAGTGAACGTATCTTTCACTTCTGGATTGATAATTAAATCAGCATAGCGTTGACGGTACCTAAACTCTGGATCTGTTACCGCGTCAAATACTTGTCCTGACTCATCTCTTTTTACAACAGGCAATGGCTTTAATGATTTTGCCAATAAGGTTAAGGTAGATGCGTGTAATGAGGTCTCTCCTGTTTTAGTAGTAAATACATAACCAGTTGCGCCAATGATATCTCCAAGGTCTAATCCATTCTTGGTAATTAAGTCCCAATAAGTTTTGTCTTCGTCTGGACAGATCTCATCTCGCTTTACATATAACTGAAATATGCCTTGATCGTCTTGAATTTTTACAAATAATACTTTGCCCTTGTCATTCACACTCATGATACGTCCAGCAACACAAACTGCAGCAAATTGATCTTTAGTCTCCTCTGTAAAACCTGCCCTGATGTCTTGTGATAAATGTGTTACCGGGAACAAAGGGGCAGGATAAGGATCAATCCCTGCCGCTGCTAAAGCTTGTAGCTTTTCTCTTCTAATAATTTCCTGCTCTGATAAATGACTCATTATAATCGGTTGATATTTTATTGTATTACTGCAAAAGTAAAACTTAGGAGTCAATTAGCGAAAGAAGCCTTCCTGAACTTCCGACGCCGTTAAAGAAAGACAATCCCCTGGTTGCATGTTGTGAATGGAATACTTACCCAGTTTTGCCCTAATTAAACGTAGGACTGGAAAACCAACCTGTGCAAACATTTTACGTACCTGACGATGCTTGCCTTCGGTGATTTGTATCGCTACCCAGCTAGTTGGGATGCTTTTTCTAAATCGAATAGGGGGATTGCGATCTGGGACTTCTACATGATCTGGCAACTGTTCCAGTATAGCAGACTTGGTTTGATAGATTTTACCATCCACATTAATGGGCACGCCATTGCTTAATTGTGCTAAAGCTGCTTCTGTAATAGTGCCATCTACTTGTACCCAATAAGTACGTTGATGCGCATGTAAAGGATTTAATAATTGTTGATTGATGCTTTTATCATTCGTAATCAATAATAAACCTTCACTATCATAATCTAATCTACCAACTGGATACACATCTGTAGGTACGTGCAAGATGTCTTTTAAGCACAATTTGCCTTCTATTGAAGTGAATTGCGAAAGCACTTGAAAAGGTTTGTAGATTAAAAAATAGTCCATGAATTTGTACTTGTTTGAGCGGCTTAAAAAACAAAGTCCCACTGATGTGGGACCTCGTATATAGATGGGTTAGTAAGTACGGGAATTGAATTCCCTTCACAATATTAAATATACTTTATTCTAATTACAAATAAATTGTAAACAAATTTTTCGGGTTTATCCACAAATAGCCTTTTAGAAGCGCAATTTTAAAGCAATAAAAATAAACAATCAGCAGATTTAAAATCAATTTTATTTTCAGTTATAAAAAAATTAAATCGCTGAAACACTTATAAACAAAGGTTTTCATTAAATCATAATTTTAAAATATACTGCATCAAATAAATCTTGAAGATCAATTTTATGAATAAAAATTGCCTCTATTTAGCAAGTATTTTTGTTAAAAAAATTTTTTATAAAAAAGGCGCATTATCTTTGATTTAGCCCAAAATCACGCATATGAAGCTTTCTACACCCGTTTCGGTACAATGGTTATCTGAATTTATAAACGCAGAAATCATTGGTAATGATCAAAATTTTATCACAGGAATCAATGAAATTCATCAAGTAGAAACTGGTGATATTGTCTTTGTAGATCATCCAAAATATTATGCTACTTGTATCAATAGTGCTGCCACTTGTATTATCATTAATAGCAAGGAGGTGGAACTTCCTAAAGGAAAAACTTTATTGTATTGTGATGCACCTTTTGACGCCTATGCAAAATTCATTCATCACTTTAAACCATTTAAAATAAGCACAGAATTAATTAGTTCTGACTTAAAAATAGGTACTAATAGCGTGGTGATGCCAAATGTTTTTATTGGTTCCAATGTGCAAATTGGTGACCATTGTATCATTCATCCCGGGGTGACTATTTTAGCAGATACGATTATTGGAGACCATGTAATCATACAATCCAATACAGTAATTGGATCAGATGCATTTTATTATAACACTAAAAAAAATAGGCCTGCTTGGTATGTAAAAATGCCAAGTTGTGGGCGTGTCACTATTGAAGATAGGGCTGAAATTGGAGCAAGTTGTACGATTGACCGCGGGGTGAGTGGTGATACCATTATTGGTATGGGATCTAAGCTAGACAATATGGTCCATATTGGTCATGATACTCAATTAGAAGCCAATTGTTTAATCGCAGCACAAGTGGGGATAGCTGGAGGAGTAAAAGTTAAAGCTGGAGTAACCCTTTGGGGGCAGGTTGGTGTAAACAAGACCCTAACGATTGGAGAAAATGCTGTGGTGCTTGGTCAATCGGGTGTGGTAAATTCAATTGAAGGCAATAAAACATACCTAGGCTTTCCAGCAGAAGACGCAAGCGTGAAACGTAGAGAGTATGTGTGGATTAGAAGAATTCCTGCACTTTGGAAAAAAATGATGGAAGATTAAGAAAGCTGGTGGATTGCTTTTAACTCCTTGGCGACTCTTATAATCGTATCATCTATATTCCGATATTGAAAATTTGGAAACGCATTCAAGAATTTTTGATTGTTAAACCTTACAGTTGCTTGAGCTGTTGCTGCAGTTTCTTTGGTTAATAAGGGCGCTTTACCAGTGATGAAACCCTTGATGGCTTCTAATCTCCAAACAATTCCTGCCAAAAATGGGGTTACTTTTTTATGTGGCAGTCTTTTATTAAAGGCTTTTGCAATTGCATTAAATATACTTCTGTAGTTTAGATTTTCTGCACTCAACACATAGCGCTGTCCAGTCACATTGCTTTCCATTAATATTTGCATGGCGTCCACTACATCCAATACATCTACAAAACCACTCATGCCACTCGTATACCAAGGGAACTCGTTGTAAGCCGATTTAAAAATACCTGATGAGCCATTGTTCCAATCTCCTGCACCTAAAATAATAACAGGGTTGACAATCGCCATAGGCAAGCCTTCTTCCATTGCCCTCCAAACTTCTAATTCGGCTAAATATTTTGATTGGCCATAGACGCTATTACTTGTTGCTGGCGTCCAATGCATGGATTCATCTATCGCTTCGCTTTCTCTTATTCTTCCCAATGCTGCAACCGAACTCACAAAAATTAACTTTTTAATATTTTGTACTAAACATGCATTCACTACATTGGCTGTCCCATCTACATTGGATTGTAACATTTTTGTTGCTGCCCCAGGTGCAAAAGAGACAATCGCTGCACAATGATACACATAGTCTACGCCTGCTAAGGCCTCCGTTAAACCAATGGGGTCTAAGATATCTCCTTGGATCCACTCACATTGTTCGGATCCCGCAAAGACAGGCACAGCTTGACGATACAGGGCACGCACTTTTTTCCCTTTACTTAATAAAGATTGGATTAAATGAGATCCTACTAAACCGCTTGCGCCTGTTACAAAAATCATTTCAAAAAATTTTACGTTGTTTACGTCTTTATGATGCACGGCTATTCTTTCATCAATCGAGCGATATCTACTTTTAATTGTTCGACTTCTAAAGTCTTTAGTCCATCATATATTTTACCACGTACTTTACCGTTTCTGTCTACTAAAGCAAAAAATTGGGTATGGATAAATTGGTCTTCTATTTTAACCACATTGTTTTTTGGATCATCTAATAAATAAGAACCGCGAGCCATTTGGTAGAGACTATCTTTTCGGCCAGTTAGGAAAATCCATTGCGCAGTATTCACTTCTAAAGAGTCTGCATAGTGTTTTAATACTGGCACAGAATCTGTTTCTGGATTACAAGTATGAGAAAGAATTTGAAAATCAGGCTTGTCTTTATACACTAAATAAATCTCTTTCATATTTTTATTCAGCTTAGGACAGATGCCCTTGCAAGTTGTAAAAAAGTATTCTACGACAGTTATTTTATTTTGTAACACTTTTTCTGTCACTGTCTTTCCGTCCTGATTGGTAAAAGAAAAGGGTTGTACATAGCTTAAGACAGGCATTTTTACTTTCCAATTGTCGGTTCCTCTAAATAAAAAATAATAAAACCCCGTAAGAAGGACTACGAAAAATGCAAGGTAAATAAGTGATTTCTTGGACATCTTGATTTGCTTTAAATGCGACACAAAGTTACTATTATTTTCAGGGTATTGACTTAGCTTTGCATTATGTTTAAAAACTGGAATTGGGACGCAATTGGAGTAGGAGCATCTTTGGCTTGTGCCATTCATTGTGCCCTATTGCCCTTATTTTTTAGTACCCTTCCTTTATTAGGCATCAATGTATTACACAATCCAAATTTTGAGTTTGGGATGATCCTGCTTTCTTTTGGGATTGGGGCCTATTCTTTATACCATGGTTACAAAAAACACCACCACAGCTTTAAGCCAATTATCTTATTTAGTATAGGGATAGGATTGATGTTTTGTAGAATGGTCTTTAGAGAAGTCGAATTATTCTTATTGTTCCCTGCTGCATTTTTTATTATCATCGCGCATATCAACAACCATAATAGTTGTAGAATGCATAACCATGCGCATGAAGATGATTGTGATCATTAGGGCGATCATTAGAGGCTATAACTCATCGATCCGTCTTTCTCGTCCTTTAACTGAATCCCCATCTTTGCTAATTGATTCCTGATTTTATCGCTGGTAGCAAAATCTTTATTTTCCTTTGCTTGTTTTCTAATTTCAATCAACAATTCCACCACGCCATTCAATTGTTGGCGATTGGCGCCCTGTTCTACTTTTAATCCTAAAATGGATTCTACAAATAGTTTTAATTGTGTTTGAACAGTTGCCCAAATAGTTCCAGCTACTGCATCTGGTGCAATATGCTTATCCTTTAAGGAATTAATACTTGGGAGGATTTCAAATAAATTAGCCACCACTTTTGCAGTATTGATATCGTCATCCATGAAAGTTTCTAATTCGTTGATCCAGGTAGTTAGTTGTCTAGCTAGTGCTTCGTCTTTTGAAAAAGTTTCCTTTCCAAAATTTTGTGCTTGTAGCCACTCGTATCCCTCCATGAATCTGCGCAATGCTTTTTCTGAAGCCTGTAATGCTTCATTGCTAAAATCCAATGTGCCGCGATATTGACTTTGTAAAATAAAGAATCGAACAGTCATTGGAGTATAGGCTTGCGTAAGTTCAGCATGATTGCCTTCGAACAATTCACTTAACTTAATCACATTGTTATAACTCTTGCCCATCTTACGGCCATTAATGGTAATCATATTATTATGCATCCAATAACGCGCAGGCATTTGATCATTGCAAACAGTACTTTGTGCAATCTCACACTCGTGGTGTGGAAATTGTAAATCCATCCCGCCGCCATGGATGTCAAATTGTTTTCCTAAATACTTTGTAGCCATTGCAGAACATTCAATATGCCATCCCGGAAAGCCTTCTCCCCATGGGCTTTGCCAACGCATGATATGTTCAACAGGTGCTTTTTTCCATAAAGCAAAATCTACTTTATTTTTTTTCTCTTCTTGATTTTCTAAATCTCTTGTGGATTCTAATTGCTCTTCAATATTGCGACCACTTAAAATACCATAGGGTTGATTCTTTTTGGAATAATCGTCATTGTATTTTACGACATCAAAATATACAGAACCATTGGACTCGTAAGCATATCCATCGGCCAATATTTTTTTAATCATTTCTATTTGTTCTACAATATGTCCAGTCGCTGTGGGTTCTATACTTGGTGGTAAATTGTTAAACTGTGTCATAGCCCAGTGGTATAGGTTGGTGTATTTCTGCACCAATTCCATGGGCTCTAATTTTTCTAAAATCGCTTTAGTTGAAATTTTATCTTCTGCTACCTTTCCTTCTTCTTCAAAATGTCCAGCATCGGTAATATTTCTTACATAACGTACTTTATATCCCTTATGTAAAAGGTATCTGTAGACTACATCAAAAGTAATAAATGGCCTTGCATGTCCTAAATGACTTTCACCGCTTACAGTTGGGCCACAAACATACATGCCCACATAAGGTGCATTAATAGGTTCAAAAACTTCTTTTTGACGGGTAAGCGAGTTGTATATTTTTAGTGGCATAGTAGAACTCAAAGATAATTTTATTTTACCTAATAGAATGGCTAATTCTTAACCAATTGAAGGTCCGCCATAATCATATGATGGTCACTTAGGTTCTCATCCAAAGACTCCCAGCCCTTGACTTGCCATCTTTTATCCGCCATGATATAATCTATTCTTAAAGTAGGAGACAAGTTCATGTAGGTGGCTCCAATTCCGAAACCCTTTTTTAAAAAAGCGTCCTGCATTTTCCCTTTTATTTGTTTATAGGTATAGGAACTTGGGACATCATTAAAATCTCCTGTGATTACAGTGGGATAAGGACTTTTTGCAAGTTGTGCTTGTATGGTTGCTGCCTGTACTGCACGAATCATAAATGCATTTTTCATTTTACGCATGACCCCATACTTTGCTTTTAATGCTGCTTCATTGGCATCCGCTGCATCGTCAATCGCCTCAAAATCATCTTGTTTAAATTTAAAAGAAGCTAAATGCGTTGTAAAAACTCGAATGGTATCATCCCCTTTCAATAAATCCACATAGATCAAGCTTTCTTGATTGGTAAATGGTACCCTTTCGGCGTAGAGGATTTTATATTTTGAATAAATGATATTACCTGCAAAATAATTAGCCTCATTGATTTGATGGTCTTTGGAAAAAAAGGAATACGGATACTTTTGATCAAAATAGGTGGCATGGTTGGCAATATCATTGATAAGTTCTTTGGTATTGTATTCTTGCAAGCAAATAATATCTGGATCCCATTTTTGAATGGACGCTGCAATATCTTCTGTTCTTAATTTATGTCCAATTGGTTGTGGTGTATTGCCATTAAACTCTTTGACATTAAAACTAGTAATGCGTAAGCTATTGTCTTTCTTTTTTTGTGAAAAGGGTGCACCTGGATGCCATGCAAATAAAACCAATATAGTTGGATATGCAATGGCAAGTGTTGTCACAGAAATCAATGATAGTATAGGTTTAGCTATCAGCCAGATAAATAAAAATAACAGATGCAAGACCACAACATAAGGGGCAATTAAACTTAAAAATCCATTCACCCAGATCAATCCAAGCGGCATAAAAAATTGTGGATACAATAGCAATACCACAAGCATAAGATGGACTGACAATAATAGTCCTTTGCCAAAAATTCTTATGCGTGATTTTTTTGCCATAATCGAATTGAATTTTTATTGCGCCTCTTTTGGGGCTAAAAAACCATTAAATTTTTTCACCATAACGTGCATCCAATTGCCTAAATCAATTTTCTTTTTTAATAAATACATATACAATACACCTACTAATCCTCCTACGTTAAATGTTAAAAAGAACACGGGTGTGCCAGTTATATGTGTTGCCAACTGAAGTATAAAATACACTGTAAATATTAACCAAACAGGGATACCTTTTGTTCCATTGAATTGAAGTTGATAGGTTGGATTCAGGCTCAATGCAGCGGTAGCCAATGCCATGATACTCAATTCTGCGCCCATAAAGGAAACACCTGCGCCCATTGCAATAAACGCAATTGCGCCAAGTATGCCGCTGTATAGATAAATTGGAAATAGATGCTTATTGGCTTTTTGATTTTGTAAAATAGTACCAAAAACAGTTAGCCAAATCATATTACCACAAAGTGTCCAAAATTGATCGTGAGACCAATTGTATATAAAAAAAGTCCAAGGTTTTTCTAATGCTTCTTGGTAATAAGGCGATAACATAAAATGATGTACCACTTGGTCATAAAATTGAGCCATAGGCAGCCCTTCTAAAAAGAAGACCATCCTTGTCATGGCATAAGTCACTGCAAACATTAAATTCGCCGACACAAGTGCTACTAAAGCATTGTTGTCTGCACCAAATAATGGTTTTGATTGTTCTGTTGATTGCATCTGCTTTTGATTATTATGATATTTAGTTCCACCTATTATTACGTTCCTTCTTAGACCAAAGATAAACCAATACAAAGCCTACAATAGCTCCACCCACATGAGCCCATCTTGCCACGTTGTCTCCTGCCGAATTGCGCAAGGCAAAAAATAATTCGTAAGAAAAATACAAGATACCCAGCCACTTTGCCTTAATGGGAAAGAAGAAATAAATATAGATTAAGGTATTGGGAAACAAGTAAACGAAAGCCATGATAATACCAAAGACGGCCCCACTTGCACCTAATGTGGCAGTATTAATAGTCTTGTTGTAATTGTTTGTCAATAGCTCCATGATCTGGGGACGAATACCAGGAGTAGCCAAGCTTTTATTATTTTCGCTTAATATTCTAGTTAGCTGAATATTATGGTCTTTTGCATATTCCAACACAGTCTTATTAAAATCTGGCGATCCTGACACACTCATTTGACTTAATTGCATGAGGTCTGATGCCATCGGGACAAACTCATATGAAAGTATGAGTAAGTGTAAAACTGAAGCGCCCACACCACATAAAATATAGAACAATAAAAATCGCTTAGGACCCCATACATTTTCTAAAACAGATCCAAACATCCATAACGCAAACATATTACCTAGTATATGTCCAAAGTCACCATGCAAGAACATATGGGTAATCATCTGCCATGGTTGAAACAATTTACTTTGCCATGCGTGTAGTGCAAAATAATCTTCCACTGAAAATGCACTAGTGGGTCCCGCAAATGTATTTTGCGCCAAAAACATTAAAGCATTAATGATGATTAAGTTTTTAATGATCGTTGGTAAAATATTGAAACTTGTAGGTCTAAATTCTCTCATAAATTATGCGTTTAATAAATCTGTTCTTTTTAATTGTACCACATTCTCTATATGCAAAGTGTGTGGAAACATGTCTACAGGCTGTATTTTAGTCACCGTATACTTAGCGTGTAGCAATGCTAGGTCTCTGGCCTGTGTTGCTGGATTACAACTTACATATACAATGATTGGGGCTTCCATTTCTAATAATTTTTGCACTAATTTTTCGTGCATCCCTGCTCTTGGCGGATCGGTGATAATCACATCTGGCTTACCATGGGTTTCAAAAAAAGTATCATCACAAACCTTAATCACGTCTCCTGCAAAAAATGCAGTTGCTGTTAAGCCATTCAATTCGGCATTTAATTTTGCATCCTCAATCGCCTCTTCAACAAACTCTACGCCAATAATTTTTTTAGCTTGATCGCTACAAAAAATTCCAATGCTTCCGGTGCCACAATATAAATCATACACAATTTCCTTTCCACTCAATTCTGCGAAGTCGCGTGTTACTTGATATAAAACTTCTGCTTGTTTTGAATTGGTTTGGAAAAAAGATTTTGGACTTATTTTAAATTCAAACTTTTCTAATTTTTCAGTGATATACCCATTGCCATAATACACTTGTGGAACCAAGTCCTGCATACTATCATTGCGCTTGGTATTGATAGTATACAAGAGCGTAGTGAGTTGAGGGAACTGCTTTAATAACAAATCCAATAATGCTTTTCTTTTTGCTTCATCCTCATAACCAAGAATCAAATTAATCATCCACTCTCCCTTGGTGGAATTTCTAACAAACATATTTCTTAACCAACCTTGGTGTTGTTTGATATTGTAAAACGGCATCTTATTGTCTAAGGCAAATTGAACCACCGCTTTGCGCATTAAATTGGTTGGCTCTTCTTGTAAATAACAGGTGTCTATTGGAACAATTTTTTCAAAAAATCCTCTCGCATGAAAACCACCATCACCAGGGCTTTTAACTGGCGCCTCGCCAGAAGCTTTCATTGCTCTAAAGACTTCAAATGACATATAAATTTCGGTAGCAAAAGTATATTCTACTTTATTGCGATAACCCTCGGTTTGCTTAGCTCCCAAAATAGCAGGAATGGTTGGCAAAGGGATCTTAGCGATCCTTGTTAAATTATCAACCACTTGTTGTTGCTTATAGACCAGCTGTTGCGCATAAGGTAACATTTGCCACTGACATCCTCCACATACCCCAAAATGACTACAAAATGGTTGCACCCTGTTGCTTGAATAGCTATGAAATTTTTTAGCAAAGCCTTCTGCCCAATCCGTTTTATTTTTTTGTAGTTGAATGTCCACCACATCCCCTGGCACTGCCCCTTCTACAAAAATCACTTTTCCATCTACTCTTGCTAAGGACTTGCCCTCTGCTGCATAATCCTCAATAAGGACCTTTTCTAAAATGATTGCTGGTTTTGACTTTCTCACAGTAACAAAGGTACAATCAAGCTACTAGAATCTACCATTCCACCCATTTAAATTAAACCTAAATCTGTTTTTTATTTTTTACTTTTGTATACTTAATTTGCCCTTTAACCCATTCATATGTTTCAGAAAATTATTGCTTTATGCTGTTTTAGTTTGGTTCTTTTGTCTACCACCTTTGTACATGCTCAGGCTGTCAAAAAACAACCTGTTTCAAATAACAAGTCTGTTGGGCACAATATTGAAATAACCCTTAAGCCTTACAAAAACACAAAAATCTATTTAGGCACCAACTATGGTCAAAATCGCGTGTTTGCCGATTCAACCATTTTAAATGACGCAAGCCTAGGATATTTTAAAGGTAAAGAGAAGCTAACGCCAGGCATCTATTTTATTGTATCCCCTAGGTATACTATTTTATTTGAGTTTTTGGTAGATGAGGGTCAACAATTTAAAATCATTGCGGACACATTAAATCTATCAGACCATACAATTATTGGTTCAAAAGATAACGATATTTTTAGTACCTATTCCAAAACTATGAACCAGCTTGGTAGGCAAAGAAGCCAGCTAGAGCAAGCTTACAACAATGCTACAATATCCAGCGATTCTGTAAAATACCTGCAGGCCTTAAAAAAAATAGACACAAGCTTTAAACAAGAACGACAAAAAATTATCACCACTGCGCCAAAATCGATGATGCGTTTTTTCTTAGACGTATTACAAAGACCAGAAGTCCCAGCTATCCCAATCATCAAAGGCAAAGCGGATTCTACCTATCCATTTTATTATGTGAAAAATCATTATTGGGACAATGTGGTCTTCAATGATAACCGTTTATTAAGAACGCCTTTTTTTGAAGCGAAGCTAGATGAGTATTTTAAAAACTATGTTTCACGTGAACCAGATTCAATTATCGAAGAAGTGCAATACATGTTGACTGTCGCAAAAACAGGAAAAGAAATTTATCCTTTTTTACTTTTTAAGTTTACCAACAAATACATTAGTCCCGAATTTATGGGGCAGGATAAAGTGTTTCTACATTTGTTCCAAAATTTTTTTAGCAAGGGTGACACCGTACTCTTAAACAATGAATCTAAAAAAGCAATTACAGAAAGAGCCTATAGTATCATGGCCAACTTAATTGGAAACTCCGCTCCACCATTGGATTTGAATACAATGGATAACAAAGCTTTTTCGCTCTATAATAGTCCAGCTAAATTTACATTTATCGCATTCTGGGATCCAACCTGTGGTCACTGTAAAGAAGAAATGCCAAGGGTAGATTCTTTTTATACAAAAAACTGGAAGCAATTAGGCGTGCAAGTAATTGGTGTTAATACCAATGTAAAAGAATTAGCATCTTGGAAACAATTTATTACAGAACAACATTTTGATGCAGGATGGTCACATGTATATCAAACCGAAGCTGCATTCAATGCAGAAATAAATGCAGGTAAACCCACCACGATTAGACAGTTGTATGATGTATTTAAAACACCTACCTTTTATTTATTAGATAAAGACAAAAAGATCATTGCAAAGAATTTAACGGTCGATCAGTTTCATGATTTCTTGCAATCTCAACAAAAAAAATAAGTTAAAATACAGCCGAAACAACGTCTCTTATCACCTTAGGTTTTCCTAATGTATAATAGTGTAACACAGGAACACCCGCTGCTTTTAACTCCTTGCTTTGTTGAATCAACCACTCCGTGCCGACTTGCTCACATTCGGCATCTGTCTTGCACTTGTTAATGGCATTAGATAATTCTGTTGGGATGTCTACATGGAATATTCTTGGTAAAATAGTCAGTTGCTTTTTATTGGTGATAGGCTTTAATCCTGGAATAATTGGCACTGTAATACCCATATCGCGACAAGCCTGCACATATTCTATAAACTTTTGGTTGTTGAAAAACATTTGGGTCATGATATACTCTGCACCCGCATCTACCTTCTCTTTTGTTTTGATTAAATCTATTTCAAAATTTGGGGATTCAAAATGTTTTTCTGGATAACCGGCAACACCCATACAAAAATCAGTCTTGCCGCCATTTAAAATATCTTCGTCTAAATAAATACCCTGGTTTAATTGTCCTACTTGTTTTAATAAATCAATCGCATATTTATTTCCACCTGGCTCTGGTTCAAAGCTAGACTCGTTCTTAGCAGCATCACCTCTTAAAATTAAAGCATTGTCAATGCCTAAAAACTGCAAATCAATCAATGCATCTTCTGTTTCTCTTTTTGTAAAACCACCACAAATAATGTGCGGCACAGCATCAATATTATAATGGTTCATAATCGC
>Ga0114976_10000616_pt1 | contig 22302 bp, 18 predicted proteins | sample S_130805_EF_Meta_FD_87319 | JGI IMG/M metagenome (GOLD analysis project Ga0114976, IMG submission 87319) | Freshwater microbial communities from Lake Simoncouche, Canada to study carbon cycling - S_130805_EF_MetaG | ecosystem: Environmental > Aquatic > Freshwater > Lake | place: Lake... | reverse complement strand
ATTCTCGGAACAATATTGATTGTTTGTAATTCTTGAGCCATTAGTTTATAAGCATAAGGTATTTCTACCTTTGCAAAATCTGTTTTGTTATCACAATTTTTACACAAATGAATTGTAAAATCTGCGTTAGAATACATACGATTTTTATTACCATCATTATAGGAAGCAACAATGCCACATTTTTTACACACATGAACACTATATTTATCTGAAACATCATATAGTCTTTCTCTACAAAATTTAGACATACCGTGAGCAATCATTACATCACGTTCCATTTCACCAATTCTAAAGCCGCCATCTCTGCTACGTCCTTCAGCTGGCTGTCTTGTCAAATTAACCATCGGTCCAATAGACCTACTATGTTGTTTATCATTTACCATATGTTTAAGTCTTTGATAAAATACTGGTCCAATAAATATATTCGTCTCTAATTGTTCACCAGTTAAACCATTGTATAATAATTCATTACCGTAACTTTCATATCCCAAATTCTGTAATTCTTGGGCAATCGTTTTTACATCCAAGTTACCAAAACTTGTACCATCACCAAATAATCCTAATTCTAATAATACTTTACCTAATAATGTTTCTTTTAATTGACCAATAGTCATACGAGATGGAATAGCATGTGGATTAATAATTATATCTGGTCTAATTCCATCCTTAGTGAAAGGCATATCTTCTTCTGGAATAATATTACCAACAGTTCCTTTTTGCCCGTGGCGTGAACTGAACTTATCACCAAATACTGGTTTTCTTAGAGTACGAACGCGAACTTTTGCGAAATTATAACCATCGCCATTTCTTCCAGTATAATTTTTATCAATATATGTATCTTCAGTAGTTCTAAAAGTCTTACTTTGGTCTTCATATTTTATTGTTTTTGTAGGATCATTACGATTTTCTTTAATTGGAATTATTTTCGCTATAATTATATCACGATTTTCTACCAAACTATTCTCTGGAATAAAACCATCAGAATTTAATTTATCATAATTTCCAAATTTTATACCTTTTGTTTTAGTTGCATCAGGTTTACATCTAATAATTTCATCTCTGATAATATTTTTATCTTCATCTTTTTCAGTGTGGTATATAGTAGCTAAAAATAGCCCTCTATCTAATGAACCTTTATTGATTAACACACTATCTTCCTGATTATAACCAGTATGTGTCATAATCGCAACATGAATTTGAGTGCCCGAAGGAATATTGTTTAATTGAATAAAATTCATTACTCTGGTTTCAACCAATGGTCTTGATGGATAATTTAATACATAGGCAGTTTTATCCATTCTTTGGTCGTAGTTTGTAGAATACACACCCATTGCTTGTTTACCCATCGCAGTTTGATAAGTGTTTCTTGGTGCTTGATTATTTTCAGGAAAAGGTATACAAGATGCTAAGACACCAAATATAGTACTAGGGTGAATTTCACAATGGGTATAATTAAATTTTTGTGTTTTATCTTGTAAATAATTATCTTTACATTTCATTGCTATCATAGCGAAGTTTTGTTCTTCAGGATCAATATATTCAACGACAGATTCGTTTATTTTACAATTGGTTAATAAATCATTCCAATAAAGTTCTTTTGACACCAACCTATCAATAATTGAATTATCTATAATTGCTTTATTATTACGCACTTTTAACACAGGACGAGTTAATCTACCACCATCATTACATACTCTAATTTCTAATAATTTAAAATCAAATACAATGGATGTATAAATGTTAATAATTCCTTTGTATTTTTTTTCTTTTAAATCTTTATATAATTCCATAGGAGTTTCTGTAATACCTAACCAACAACCGTTTACAAATACTTTTACTTTACCATATAAATGTTGTGGTTCGGTCTTATCAACTGTATATACATATGGTTTCACATAATCATATAATGAAGAACTATTTGTTGGAATTGTAATATGACCTAAATAACTAATATTTTTTACAACGCCAATAGACTGCCCTTCTGGAGTTTCTGCAGGGCATAAGAAGCCCCAAGTTGTATTATGTAATTTACGAGGAGCAATTAATTCACCACTTTTTTCTAATGGAGTGTTTATTCTACGCAAATGACTCAAACTTGCTACATAAGTCAAACGGTTCAATACTTGAGCAACGCCAACTTTACTACTATTGGATTGTTTTATACTAAAGTCGCCAGTTGCTAACGCACGATTAATGCCATTTTCAATTGTAGTTGATTTCATAATTTTATAAATGTTCGTCATATTTACAATATTTTCATAATCTTCTGTAGAACGCCAAGAACCATTATTGATTTCGCGAACAATTTGTTTCTGCATTTCTTTGACTAATTTATTAAAATAATTACGAAATAGATTATTCAATAATGTTCCAGTCAACTCAATACGTTTATTTAAATATGAATCACGGTCATCTGGAGGTATCCAACCCAAACTCGTTTGTATTAACTTTTTAGCCATATAACCCAATAAATATAATTTTTGTTTTAATGTTTGACAATGTGGGAACAAATCATTATCCAATACTTCTAATGTAAATTCACGCTTCTTCTTTGCTCCAGTTTCTTTATCCATATTCAATGGAGTATACGCAACTGACGCAGTAATATGTTTTAAAGCATCTTCTTGTGTCATATATTTGTTTGCGTCAATGATAGAAGCTTGTAAACATTGTAATAGTTCATCATTTTTAGTTTCGTCAATATCTAACAATATATATTGGCAAACTTCTTTGTCTGTTAATACGCCTAACGCACGAAATAAAACAAATAATTCAATCGGATTTTTAATTCGCGGAACATTTATATAAATACCATGTCCAAAACCATTATTTTTATTCGCTATCATCATTTCAATTTGTTTTGGTGAAATACATTTAAAATCAGGAACCGATTTAATCTCAGCAAACCAATTCCATTTTGTAGTATTTTTTCCATCAAAACAATAAACGCGATTTTCAGCAGCGCGTTCTTGTCCTAATACTGTTTTTTCAGAACCTTTTATAATAAAATAACCACCACAATCCATATAACACTCACCAGTATATTTTGGATGAATATGTTTGTTTTGAGTTAATACGCAAATAGATGATTTTAACATAATTGGCAATTTACCAATATTTATTTTTGGTAATACCTTTTCAATTATTTTTGGCGTTTCCATATTTTCATTATTGCGTATTACATATTTTAAATTAATATCAACAGTCATATTAGAAGCATATGTAAAATTTCTAATTTTGGCTTCTTGAGGTAACATCATCTTTGTAGCACCATTATTTTCATGAATTTGAGGAGGATATAGTTTGAAATTAGTGAATGATGCGAAAATTTCTAACAAATATTTGTTTTCACTTTCAATGTAATCATTTTCAGAATGAATTGTAACTGGATTAAACATTTGTATGGTTCGTTGAATTTGATAGTTGACAAAATGATTATAGGATTCAATTTGATGTCTCACTAATCTTTCCAAATGTTGTCCTTGAAAATAGGATTCAATAATATGGTAAGGCTCTTCAATATAATTACCTAGATGTGATAATATGGCTTCTTCGTTGTTCAATTCATCCATTTTATTTTTTACATTTTCTTCTACTGTTTTTTCTACAGATTCTTGTAATTCTTCTTGAAAAATAAGGTCTTTTAATTGATTAGTTGTATCGTTCTGTGATGTTGATTTACTAGGTTTGACTTTGGTATTTTTTGTTTGTTTTGGTTTTTTTATTTTAATTTTTTCTGTATTAGAAATACTATCCATAGCAATACTTTCTTTTGTTTGGGTTGAATAATCCATTATAATATTATATTAATTTATAACGTTATTATTAATATAATAATAAATTCAATTTTCTAAGTTATTTATGAATTAGTTTTATTACTTACATCCATTATTATATTATTACAGGCATCTAAACTATGTAAAGCCATATTATATATTAGACAAATATAAAATATTATAATTTTTGAAATGTAAATAAACAAATAATAATGTATAAAGATAATGTCTAATAAAACAAATTTTGATTTTGTTGAATACTTAGATAATTATAAATCAAAAAGACAATGTAGATATTCGGAATATATAAAAATAGTTGGATTGATAAATGAGAACTATGAATATAATAATATATCACATCAAAATTTTACTGGAGAACCAAGCAAATCAAATACTAATAATTATTATTTGATGCATTCAAGCTCAACTTGGAATACAATAAATAAAGACAATAACCAATTTGATAGTTTTTATTCATTATGGAAATCAGAACATGAAACAGATATTAATAAATTATTAGATGAAAATGAAAAAGACGATATCGTTATTGAAAAAGTAAATATTGATACAAAAATAGAGAACCTTAATGATTTAATAAAAATAATTGATGAAAACGAATTTAAACCATATGCTGAATACAATATTGATTTGAAAGCATTACATAATATAAAAAAAGAATTAAACGATTTGAATAATATGATTGGTATGGAAAATATGAAAAAATCTATTTTAGACCAATTATTATATTTCATTCAAGAATTACATGTAGGTAAACAAATTAGTGAATTTAAACATACAGTTATTTATGGTTCTCCAGGAACAGGTAAGACAGAAATCGCGAAAATTATAGGTAATATGTATTCAAAATTAGGAATATTAAAAAATAATGTTTTTAAAAAAGTTACGCGCAATGATTTAATTGCTGGATATTTAGGTCAAACCGCTATTAAAACGAAAAAAGTAATAGATGAATGTTTAGGAGGAGTATTATTTATAGATGAAGCATATTCTTTAGCAAGTACTGAAAACAACGACACTTATTCAAAAGAATGTTTAGATACATTATGCGAAGCATTGAGTGACCATAAAGACGATTTAATGGTTATAATCGCTGGATATGATAAAGAATTGGAAGATACTTTTTTTCGTGTTAACCGCGGTTTGGAGTCCAGATTTATTTGGAGATTTAAAATGGATCCATATAATCATAAAGAAATGATGAAAATATTTAAAAAAAAAGTATTTGAACATGAATGGAATTTTGAGAATGAAACTGAAATAAATGAAAAATGGTTTTCTGATAAAAAAGAAGCGTTTAAAAATTTTGGTAGAGATATGGAATTATTATTTACATATACAAAAATAGCACATGGACGAAGAATTTATGGTAAAGATAAAGAATTACGAAAAAAAATATCATTGCCTGATATTAATAATGGTTATGAAATATTTTTGAAAAATAGACAGCAAAAGGAAAATACTTTTATGCATACTATCTTTATTTAGGCAAAAATATTAGTTTCTGTAGTATATTTAATTTCGTTTGATGTAAATATACTATAATATTTAAATGAGTGATAGAAAAACAATAAGCGTAAATCCAGAATTATTTAATTTTTCATCCAAAAAAAAAAAAAAAAAAAGGGAAAAAAAAAATGGTGGTGAAATAAAAATGAAAAAACCAAAGGCGAAAATGCGAGATAATACGTTGAAAAAGAAATCTATATTGAATATGATACGACAACATCAAGAAGATAAATATAAAAAATTGTTTAATGAAAAAAATAAATTTCATAATGAAGTAAAAAATGAAATTGATACTATTAGTCAAATAGATAGCGATTTTGAACAATCAAAAAATTATTTATTAAAATTAGCAGAAGAAAATGAAACAAAACAACAGAATATGAATAAAACGCTGAAACAATATCCAGCTATGACGAATCATATTTCAAGTGAATCTTTATTATTTCATCCTGATATTAAACCATATGAAGAAGTAAACTTAGAATTTCCTAGTGAACTTGAAACTATTACTCCAATAACAATAAAACCAAAATTAAAAAATAATTTACAGCAACCAAAATATGGTTGTTTAAAAAATGGTTTATTGCCTACATATCGTCAATATATTAATAAAACACAAAAGATACCAATTACATCTAATAATATTTTTGCCTCACATGGGAAGAATGAAATATTCAGTGGTTTAAATAATTCACAAATTCAAAATATTCCTGAAATAATTATTAATTCTTCTGAAAATATCAATTCTATACCATTGGAACAAAAAATGACTGAAAATAAAATCATAGAAAATAAGATACAAGAAAACACACAAAGAATGAGTGAAATGAAACAAATGATGTCAAAATTAGAGGCTATTAAAAATAACAATTATAAAAAAGCAATGAAACAAAAAAAAATCATTCGCAGAAGTTACAAAATTGGTAAATCAAAAGTATTACCCAAAATAGCAGTATTGGTTTCAAATAGAACAATACGCAATAATATAACAACCAAAGCGCAATTATTAAAACAAGATTCTTTGAATGATATTAAAAGATATTTAGTAAAACGAGGATTAATTAAAATAGGTTCTACAGCACCAAATGATGTATTGCGTAAAATGTACGAATGTTCTTCTCTAATGTGTGGTGAAGTTCAAAATCACAATCCTGATAATTTATTACATAATTTCTTACATGGTAAAGACGAAATATAACTACTTCAATGTTAAATATAATAATATAATACCTGTACCCGTTATAAATGTTAAATTGATAATAAAATATAAATCATTATATTTTTCATTATCATCATCATTGTCATTTTCTTTTGGCATAATATCATCATCTTTCTTTTGGTCATGATTATTATATATATAATATCTATTGCAATAATTGTTAATAATATTATTTTGCGGATTTTCACTCAACTGTATTTTTTCAATTAGTATGGTATTGTCGTTTATATCTAAATCGTAAAAATATCCGTAGTCTTTATCACTTTCGTCGTAATCATTTGTATCAATATTTTTTAAATTATTAAAATATTTATTTTGTCTAACCAACATTCTCATAAAATATTATGTCTCACAATTTTATATATATTTATAGTAATATAAATATATCTTACTATAATTATTAGCAATCAATTTTATTATAAATGAGTAAAATAACTAAGAATAAACCAAAAGAAAAAGATAGTTGTGATACAAATAAAATTACAAAATATTATTTTGATTTAACAAAGGAAAATAGTGAAAAATATGGTGAAAGAACAATCGTTTTATTACAAGTGGGCGCTTTTTTTGAAGTTTATGCGTTGAAAGATGAATATGGCAATATAACTGAAAGCCAAATTGAAGAATTCTGTAATATTTGTCAACTGAATATTGCTGATAAAAAATTATCATATGGTTCTAAACAAGTTTTAATGGCTGGTTTTCGCGATTATGTATTAGATAAAAATTTACAAAAAATTACAGATAATGGTTATACCGCAGTAGTGTATGTTCAAGAAAAAGACGAAAAAAATATAAAACGAGTATTACACGGTATATATTCTGCTGGAACATATATATCTTGTGAAACTGATAGTTTACCTCAATTAACAAATAATATAATGTGTATTTGGTTGGATATTTATAAACCATTAGATAAAAACAATCAAGTTACTTTTTCAAAAATGCGAAATACAATTATTTATGGCGTATCAAATGTTAATGTATTTACTGGAAAATCGTCCATATTTGAATATCAAACTCCTTTTCTATTAAACCCTACAACATTTGACGAATTAGAACGACAAATATCCGTTTTTTCACCAAGTGAAATATTACTAATATCTCCGTTTGATAAAAAAACAAATAATACAATATTACAATACTCTGGTGTAAAAACAAATAATATACATATGTTTGATAGCAAAGATGAAACAAATGTAAATGTTATCAATTGTACTAAACAAAAATACATACAACACGTTTTATCTAATTATTACGGTGAAGAATTATTAAGCATTTGTAGTGAATTTATGACTAATTTAATGGCTACGCAATCATTTTGTTTTTTAATGAATTTTCTACAAGAACATAATGTAAATTTGGTTCGTAATATTTCAATACCAGATTTTAACAATAGTTCAGATAGAATGACATTAGCAAATCACACTTTGAAACAATTAAATATAATTGATGATTTATCACTGGATAGCAAAAAGAACGGCAATTTATCTTCAGTGTTGTCTTTATTAAATAAATGTTGTTCTCCATTAGGGCGTCGGATGTTTCAATATCAATTATTGAATCCTACTATGAATGTAGATTGGTTAAATAAAGAATATTCTATAGTTGAAACTATGCTTTTAACTGAAAATGAACAATTCATAGATATGTTTAGAAAAAGTTTATCTCAAATAAGGGATATTGAAAAAATATGTAGACAATTGGTTTTATTAAAAGTATATCCTTCTTCCATATTTTATTTATATAAATCGGTTTATGTTATAAAACAAATAAATGAATATTTATCTGAAAATGAAACTATTTGTCATTACTTATGTAGTGATTTAGAAAAAGATAATGTAAACTCTAATCAATATATTGATACTTTATGTAGTAATGTTATGAGTTACTTGGACACTATGTTGAATATAGAAGATTGTAAGATGAATAATTCATTATCATCATTTGAACAAAATATAATAAGAAAGGGCGTTTCAAAAGAATTAGATGATTTGGTAAAACAACAAGAAGAAAAAATCGCTTTATTTGAATGTATAAAATTAAAGCTTAATTTACTAATGCATAATAATGGTCAAAACCCTGATACCGAATTTGTAAAAACACATCAAACAGAAAAGTCTGGTTTATCGTTACAGATTACAAAAACTCGCGCTACTACTATGAAAAATATTATAAAGAAATTATTAACTAATAATCCCGATTATTATATTGATATACCAGAGTTAAAAACAATTTTTTATTTAAAAGATATCAAGTTTACAAATGCTTCTACAAGCAATGACGAAATAGAATTGTCTTGCTTAAATAAAATTTGTAAAGAAATGTTGTCTTATAAGGAAAGAATTAATATATTAATTGGTGGAACTTATATGTCTATTTTAAAGGAATTAGACAAACAATGGTTTACAACTTTAGAAAAATTAGCGAAATTTATTGCCAAAGTAGACGTATTACAATGTAAAAGTTATATTGCCAAGAATTATAAATATTGTAAACCTGAAATTTGTGAAAATGGTTCTCAAAAGTCATTTGTAAATGCTGTTGAATTAAGACATTGTTTAATAGAACATATCCAACAAAATGAGATTTATGTAACTAATGATATATCATTGGGTATCAATAAAGATGGTATATTATTATACGGAACAAATGCTGTAGGTAAAACCAGTTTAATTCGTGCTTTGGGTATTGCTATAATATTAGCACAAGCAGGTATGTATGTTCCATGTTCTCAATTTCAATATAAACCATATAGTGCTATATATTCAAGAATATTAGGTAATGATAATATTTTTAAAGGATTATCTACATTTGCTGTTGAAATGTCGGAATTAAGAATTATATTGAAAATGGCTGATACAAATAGTTTAATATTAGGTGATGAGTTATGTTCTGGAACTGAAACTGAAAGCGCTTTGAGTATTTTTGTAGCAGGGTTGATGAATTTACATGAAAAACATAGTTCTTTTATATTTGCTACACATTTTCATGAAATTATTAATTATGATGAAATTAAATCATTAGAACGCATATCATTAAATCATATGTCTGTAATTTATGACCGTGAAAAAGATTGCTTGGTTTATGATAGAAAATTAAAAGATGGACCAGGAACAAAAACATACGGGTTAGAAGTGTGTAAATCATTGTATTTAAATGAAGAATTCTTAGAACAAGCTTATTCTATTCGGAATAAATATTTTCCTGAAACGCGCGGTGAATTATCAAAAAAAATGAGCGTTTATAATCCGAATAAAATTCGCGGTATTTGTGAATTATGTAAAACTGAAATTGCCGAAGAGACACATCATATAATTGAACAACAAACCGCAGACAAACATGGGTTTATAGGACATTTTCATAAAAATCATAAAGCGAATTTAATGTCTGTTTGTGGAAATTGTCATGATAAAATACATCATGATAATTCTATTGATATTAAACAACGAAAAAAAACTACAAAAGGTTATGATTTTGTTTGAAATTAGTTACAATTTCCATAACATTTACCTTGGAAATAATAGAAATCTTTATTGCGAATAAATATATCACTATAATTAGCTTTCATATAAGGTCCATTTTCATTACCTGATACACATTGCGAGCCACCTAATAAAACGCAGCACGAAGTTGAGCCACATTTATTTTTGTCTGTAGACCTACATATTTCTTCTAATTTATCTGGATTATCTTTATAATGTTTACAAAAGCCTGCTTCCATTGATGCTGAATCTTTTATAGGAGTTGAACTGCTAATTCCAGTAGTTTTACTTAATAATACGCTATCTTCGTAATTAGGAACATATGATGAAGCACCGAAACGATAACTTCCGGGTTCATAATATAATGTAGACCCTTGAATTTCAGGAACTTTTAAAATAAAAGTATTACCTGATGTATCTTTTACAGTTATTGTTCTACTTGTTAAACCATATTGTTCGTCTTCTTTTGATATAATAGTTTTTATATCATCATGATATTGAACATCGGTGAATGAAATATCATAAAACTTACCTTGGTCAAGTCTTTTTGAACTATCAAACGCTGTTTTTACTGGTAGACTATCTTGATACATTTTATTATAATCTGTATTATCAGTTTGAATATCATTACTTCCAGAACCAGCAAATCCAGAGCCAAAACCAAATGTTTTCAATTGATTTTGAGATGCTGTTGAATATTTTTGTGCTTGCGTTTCTAATCCTTCTTTTGATTTAATGAAAAAACTGATTGCTAAATTTATTATAATAATTACTAATAAACAAATTATTAATATAATTTTTTTATTCATTCTATTATTTATATATAACCAGATTAAAAAATTGAATTTATAAAATAAGATAAAAATAATTCTAATTATAATTTATACAATGATTATTCCTATTAAATGTTTTACTTGTGGTAATGTTCTTGCGGATAAGTACCGATATTATTTAGCAGAAGTTCGTCGTAGAAATAATGTGTCACAAGGTTCTGTTGATAAAGTCGTTTATTTATCTAAGGAAAATATGGATAAGACACCTCATGGAATTGTTTTAGATGAATTAGGATTATATAATGTTTGTTGTAGAAGACATATGTTAACTCATGTTGATATTGAATAAAAAATAAAATTGGGGATTATTTTTTATGTAATTGAAATATATATGGCAAAAGACAAATCCAGAAAATCGTTACGAAAAATACAAAAATCAAAAAATAAGACATATCGTAAGAAATTTAAAGGCGGGTATGGCGCGTCTAATTTTAGTGAATTATCTAACAAACATTATTATTCACCGAATAATTATAATAATGACCCAAATAATCCAACCACAATGCAATCTGGTCGTTTAACGCCAATAACACAACAAGGAGGTAATCGTCGCTCATACAAAAACCATAAAAATTCAAGAAGACAAAAGGGAGGCAATAGCATTTTATCATTTGGCGTTCCTTCTAATAACAACTTTTATAGTAATTTTGGAACAACAAATGGTGCGTTAGGTGGTTATAATATAATGAGAGGTGTTCAAAATATGGATAGAAATACAAATTCACAAAATGTTACTTTTACTAATAAGATATAGACTTCTATATTCAGTATATTTTATTTTTTTTTCGGTAGTTATAATATATCTATATGGCTATTGTTGGACTAAAAAATCTTTGTACACCAGCCTATGTTTATTTAGTAATATCTATTATTAGCATTATTGTTATGGCTATTCATAATTATGGAAATTTTAATAGCTATTGTTTAGGTAGTTATACTTGCAATGTATCAAGCACAGGATTGGTTTTTGTAATAAAAATACTATATATATTATTCTGGACTTGGATTTTAAATCTAATTTGTAAATCAGGTTCTAGTTATATTGCTTGGATATTGGTTTTATTACCATTTTTATTATTTTTTGTATTGTTATCATTTTTAATGGTTTCCAATGCTACTTTGCTATAAAATAATATGGGTTGTTTATAGTTATTAATTTTTTATTATAATATGTCAATACATATTATAATGGGAACAAAAAAATATAGAAATAAAAAAAATGGTACAATGAGAAAAAAAGAAATGAAAAAAATAATTCACGGTTCAATAATTGAAGAAAAAGAAGGATGGATAGTTGCTCATATATTTGGAGAACCTTATGAAAGAGGTTTTGCTCACGGATATTTATTAAAAAATGAAATAAAAAAAGTTCTCAAAATACTTCCCTTTATTGTGAAAGAACAATTACATATTTCATTAGAGAAATATATTAAAAAATCAAATAAATTAATCAAACCAAAAATTAAAAAATATTTTCCTGAATTCTATAATGAATTACAAGGCATTTGTGATGGAGCTAAGTATGGCGATTTGGACATTTCTTTGGATTTTTTAATATCCTGGAACGCAATGATGAGTTTATGGGATGTTTTTAATAATAAAAAAGAACGATGCAGTGCTTTTATTGCCTGTGGAAATTCTACAGAAAATGGTGATATAATTATGGGACATAACACACATAGTGATTTTGCTACAGCACAATTATTTAATATTGTTTTATATGTTACTCCTTGTAATGGAAATCCATTTGTAATGCAAACATCTCCTGGGTTTATAGCAAGCACATCTGATTGGTTTTTATGTAGTACTGGAATTATAGGTTGTGAAACAACGATTGGAGATATAAATTATAAACCAAAATTTGGAACACCTTATTTTTGTAGAATTCGCCAAGCTATGCAATATGGTAATAGTTTAGATGATTATGTGAAAATAATGATAGACCAAAATGCTGGCGATTATGCTTGTTCTTGGTTATTAGGTGATATAAAAAGCAATGAAATTATGCTTTTTGAATTAGGATTAAAAGAAAAGAATATTAAAAGAACAAAGAATGGTGTATTTTATGGTATGAACTCGGCAATTAGTGAAGAATTAAGAGATAACGAAACAAACGATAAAGATTACGATAATTTATTTACGTCATCGGGTTCTCGTAACGCAAGATTAAATGAATTATTAAATAAAAAATACCATGGTTCTATTAATTTAGAGAATTCTAAAAAAATATTAAGTGACCATTATGATATGTTTTTAAAGAAACATATATTGAATTCTCGTGGAATTTGTAAACATTTAGAATTAGAACCAGAACCTGAAAAGAAAACCACGCAACCGTTTTATCCGTTTGGTTGTACAGATGCTAAAATTGTAAATAGTGAATTAGCCTCAAAACTATCTTTTTTAGGAAAAATGAGTTGTGGATGCGGAGAACCTTTTATTGTTAAAAAATATATTTCAGAACATCCTGAATACAAACAGTGGGGAAAGGTTTTAGAAGATAGACCTAATAGAAAATGGATTAAAATAAATTTTAATGAATTAGTTAAATAATGATTTTAATATTATATTTATATACTATAATATAATATGAAAATTATTGACTGTTTTATCTTTGCTAACGAAATTGACCTTTTGAAATATAGATTGGCTGTTCTTAATCGCGTAGTTGATAAATTTGTTATAGTAGAAGCGAGACAAACATTCTCTGGCGTAGCTAAAGAAGCTTCTTATGAAAAGAATAAAAAATTATTTGCTCAATATTCAGATAAAATTATTCATATTTTAGTAGATTTGCCATATAAACAACCAAATATAGATTTTGCTGCTGAACAACAATGGAAAAATGAACATTTCCAACGTAACGCTATTCAACAAGGTTTAGACCAAATTGCGTTAGAACCAAATGATTATATTATTATTTCTGACGCTGATGAAATACCTGATCCTAGCAGTTTATCAAAAGTAAAAGAATTTGAACCGGATTTTGATGCTGTCCGGTTAGAACAAGATTATTTTTATTATAATTTATCCAGTAAATTTGTAGATAGATGGTATTATTCAGTTATGTTGAAATATAGTTTTTATTTAACTTCAAATATGACTCCGCAAGAATGTAGACATGCTCCAAAATTTGCTATTTTTAATAAAGGTGGTTGGCATTTAAGTTATTTTGGCGATGTTTCTTTTATTCAAAAGAAAATCAAAAGTTTTTCACATCAACAATACAATATTGAACCATATAATACAAGTGAAAATATAAAAGAATGCATAAAAAATACAACTGATTTATTCAATAGAGATAAAAAATTTCATTCTATGGTGAAAGTTCCTATTAGTGAAAATGATTATTTACCTCCCGAATGTAGTACATTATTAAAACCATTTTATAAATAAATTATTATATAATAATAGAATCTATTATATAATATGATGATTAAAATTGAGTTATTGAGAAAAATACCAAATGATATTATTATAAATAATATAATTCCATATACTTATATCAAGAAATGCCCAAAACATTTACAAGATATTAGAAGTTTTTATTCTCATTTCTCATTGGTTGAAAATTATTATTATATTTATTATAATCAAGATATTCTATTCAATGATTTAGAAGAATTTTTTTATAAAAATGATGAAATTTTTAGCATTACAAATCAATATTATAAAATTTTTAAGCGTCATATTATGTTTCAAGATATACAACATATAATCATATCAAATTATTTATATACCACATTCAATAATAATGTAAATAAACCTAATAATAAAATAAAATTTATATGGGGGTTATTAACGCCGATTGAGAGAATTGCTTTTTTAAATAAGTATGTTTTGGAGTAATTTATTTATAACTTAAAACGAAAAATTGAATTATTATAACAAATAAAATATATAAAATAATCATTCTATATTTTATAATCATGAATACAAATATTTCTAATATTTCAGAAGAAGCAGGTGTATATAAATTTACACTATCTGGGTTAAATGTCAGTTTAGCCAACTCTATTCGCAGAACAATTTTATCTGATATACCTATTAATGTAATTAAAACTGAAACATATTCTGAAAATCAATGTAATATATTGATAAATACATCTCGTCTTCATAATGAAATCTTAAAACATCGTTTAAGTTGTATCCCTATTCATATTACTGAATTGGAATTATTACCTGGCAATTATGTATTGGAAGTTGATGTTACTAATGATACTGAACAACTTATTTATGTAACTACTGAACATTTTAAAATCCGTAATAAAACAAATGGTAACTATTTAACTGAAAATGAAATTAGAAAAATATTTCCTATGTGTACTAAAACAAATTCATTTATTGAATTCGCAAGATTACGCCCAAAAATTGGCGATGGAATACCAGGAGAACAATTGAAATTAGAAGCCGAATTTTCCATAGGAACTGCTAAGGAAAATAGTATGTTCAATGTAGTTTCAAAATGTTCTTATGGCAATACAATAGATGCTGTAAAAATAAACGAAATATGGGAAGAATATGAAACAAATTTAAAAGCAAATGGTTCTAGTAAAGAAGAAATTGAGTTTGAAAAGAAAAATTATTATCTATTAGATGCTCAACGTCATTTTATTCCAGATAGTTTTGATTTTGTAGTCCAAACTATAGGTATTTATGAAAATATTGAATTGGTTAAAAAAGCGTGTATTATATTACAAAATAAAATGGTTGAGATGATAACATCAATAGATAGTGACATTGTCCCTATTAATATAAGTGAAACCACTATGGAACATTGCTATGATATTGTTTTAGAAAATGAAGATTATACATTAGGTAAAGTATTAGAATATTTATTATATGAACAATTTTATGTTAAAGAAAAAATATTGTCTTTTTGCGGATTTAAGAAATTTCATCCACATAATACAGATAGCATTATTCGTATTGCTTATATCAAACCTGCTGATAAAAACACAGCAAGACAACATTTAAAATCTGTTTGCGTAGATGCTTCTGAAATATATAAGAAAATTTATAAATTATTTTAGGTGTGTTAAAATTATAAAAAAATTGAATTCCTTTTTTTACAATTTTATATTGTAATACATTTAAAACAACAATATATAAGAAAATGACTGCTAATTATAGCGAATTTATTGGAAAAGAACCATCACTGAATGAATTACACGCATTTGTATCAAATAATCAAGAATTATTAGAAGGAATTGAAACGAATGTTATTACTCGCTATTTAGAATTTGCTGATAAATATGGAGGACACTATTACATTGGCGGTCAAATAAAAACGCTACCAGATGACAGAATTATTAATGAAAATATTGAAAAAGCTAAAAAAATAAATGAAAAAGCAGAAATAACACATCAAATGGAATATTTTTCGCTAATTCGTTCAAAAAACGAATTAGTAAATTTAGACAAAATATTAGATATTTATTATGAATATAAATTAGCAGAATATTATGCTCCTCCAATTCCTGGTATTATTAATAGTGGAGGAGAAGGTTATAAAAAAGTTGCCGAAGAAACTATGGTAGGTAAGAAATGGTGTGAATATTTATCTAAATATGTATAAATTTATAAAAAATTGATTGTTTATTTTACTTTTAATTTTAAATAAATTCTTTTTTAATTATGTTTAGTAAACTATTATCTTTATGCTTTATTTGTGGTGGAAATGTTACAAAAAATATATCTACAAATAAAAAAATTATAAATAATGACCAGAACTTTATATCATTGGAAACTCTAAAATGTCTTCATATGAATATGGAGTATTTAGATAAAATAAATTATAATAATACTGTTCCATTTGTTCCACCTATTATTGGTGGTAAGGTTGTAAAAGTGTATGATGGTGATACATTTACATTGGCTTCTAAATTACCGAATAATACAGAAAATACCATATATCGTTTTTCTATTAGATTGAACGGCATTGACGCACCAGAAATAAAGGGTAAATCACAAGCTGAGAAAGAATTAGCAGTGAAATCCCGCGATGCTTTAAATAAATTAATTATGAATAAGATTGTCAGATTGGAAAACATTTCTATAGAAAAATATGGTAGAATTTTGGCAGATGTATATATTGACAATATTTGCGTAAATGAATATATGATTGATAATAAATATGCTATTAGATATGATGGTGGAACAAAAAAACGACCAGATGATTGGAATTAAATGTTATGAATAATAGTTTCTTTATATTGTTATTTTTTTATTAATAAAAAAATTGAATTAAAAAAATTGCTTTATCTATAATAGCAAATCCGACTTTAACTTTTTGAATATAAATGGAGAAACGTATTAATAAGAAGATTGAAACATACGTTACTTCATTTAAAGACCATGTACGAAATAAAATTACCGAATTAGATTTTAATGAAAAAACAAAAATTAATGAATTATTAGAATATGTTTATGAATATAACCGTTTTTCATTAGCAAAAGAAGATTTAAGTAAACGTAAAAGAATAAAAAATTCTATTCCTTCGTCTAATCGTTGTAACGCAAAACGAGCCAACGGTGAACAATGTACGCGCAGAAGAAAAGATGATTGTGAATTCTGTGGAACACATTCAAAAGGAACACCGAATGGACTTATACAAGATAATGAAAATAGCGGCAATATAGCTATAAATCACAAAATGGAGGTATTTGCTGAAGAAATAAAGGGTATTGTTTACTATATTGATAATAATTCCAATGTTTATAATACAGAAGATATATTGAGTGAAAAAATAAATCCAAGAATTATAGCAAAATATGTAAAAGATGATAATAAATATTCTATACCAGAATTTGGATTAGTATGATTATATGTATATTGTAAAAAATTATTTATTGATTATTTTTCTTTCAATAGTTTCTTTTACTACTTCTTCGCGATTATCTATAATATAATTATTTAATTCACTTGCTTTAGTAATATCTCCATTATAAAAATTTGATAAAATATCCATTAAAATTTTCTTTGTTATTGGTTTTTTGATATTTTTTTTTGTATAACAAATTTGCCCGTCTTTTATATCAAAACAATCTATTTCATTCTTTTTCATTGTTTCTATTAATAAAGTTGACAAATTCTTTTTTTCAGTTTTTCGGGTATTTATTTCTTTATTTAAACCTCTTATTTCATTATCTATTTTAACCCAATCTTTAATAGTTTTCACCAATTGTTCTTTGGTTTCCATTATTATAGTAATATATATTTTTTTTTATATTTATTGTAAAAATCAATAAATATAAAATTTAGGTAGTTATTATAGTTGTTTATAAAGTTATTATTTTCTATTTTTTATATAAGACTTTTATATAATAATCAGAAAAATGAATAAAATGAATTTTACAACAATTAGTAAAAATAATCCAAATGATGATATGTATAATCAACCTAATATAATTTCTAACACTAATAATTTAATAAGTTTTAGAAGTTTTAATTCATTAAAACAATCAAGAATAATACAAAATAATACTACTAATGAAAATAATGTTGTTACAACAGAACCAGAACAAAAGAAAATGAAATGGGGAGAACCTACTTGGTTCCTATTTCATACTCTTGTTTATAAGATAAAAGATGAATATTTCCAAAAAGTTCGCGTTGAATTAATGGATATTATTTATTCAATTTGTGCTAATTTACCTTGTCCTATGTGCGCAGGTCACGCGGTTGAATATTTAAAATCTAATAATTATGCCATGATAAGAACTAAACAAGATTTAATAAATATGCTTTATAAATTTCATAATGAAGTAAATAAGAAAAAAGGGTTTTCTATATTTCCATATGAAGAATTACAGGCTAAATATTCTGGTGCAGTTACTAAAAATATTATTTTTAATTTTATAATACATTATCAAGATAAACATAAAAGTATACATATGATTGCTAATGATATGTTTAGAGCAAGACAAGTTATTATATTGAAAGAATGGTTTAATAATAATTTCAAATATTTTGACCCTTAAGTTTAAGCCATATTACTGGAGATTAATTTACCATTTTTATAAACATTACACTTGAATGTACTTTTTGATGGTCTACTACATTCAGCATTGCCTGAAACTTTATTAAAATATTGAAAATTTGATAATTTTGTTCTATCTATTATAGAAGCCCATATTAAACCACAAGTTATTCCCAACCCTAATGATATTATAATATCATTATAAGTATAACATTTATAAGATAGGTTCCATACTATATCAAAAAGTATTATTAGTGGAAAGAATACGATGGTTGGTATATTTTGCGACACATAATTTTCTTTTTTCATTATTCCAATAAAGAATAACAAATAGAAAAAGGTAAATCCAAATATACTTTGACTTAATGGTAAATTGGAAATAGTAGAATTTCCTAATGTTATTAAACTTCTACATATTGGTTCTTCACTTTTAGTTAATCCTTGTATAGCATTCAAATAATTACTTATTGGAGAACCAACTACTATTGTTATAAAACAAGTTATTATTAATCCAATTAGATATATTAATCCTTTGAAATCTTGATTGAATAATGATGCTAATGAAAAAAAACAAACTAATATAAACGGCGCTAATCTTAAAAATAAATATGTAATTGTAAATACATTCAATTCCATCTAAATATCAATTCTGTATAATATACAATTATATTTTTGTATATTATATTTTTCTTTTTTATATATTTTATTTTTATTCAAAAACGTGTTCAAATACTTCATTTATATATTCAACTTCTATAAATTTTATATTTTGTATGAATTCTTTATCTCTATATATATCCATAAAATCATTGAAATCTCTATTATTTGATTTTGGATATATAAAAGTTTGTATTCCTGCCCTTATTCCACCTAATATTTTATTATCTAAACCTCCAATAGCGGTTACTTCGCCTTGTAAATTAGTTTCTCCTGTTATTGCTACTGTATTTTTTATTTTTCTTTGATTGAATAAACTGAATATTGCGATTGTTATAGCTGTTCCCGCGGAAGGTCCATCCTTTGATACCGCACCTTCAGGACAATGAATATGTAAACCTTGACATTTTGTTTCTTCAAAATTTTTTAATAATTCTTTCTTTTTCTCTAAAGGCGTTATATTCCAAGCTAAACTTTTGGCTACATTCATACTCTCTTTCATTACATCCCCTTGTAATCCTGTTAATCTTAATTCTAAAAAGGTTGATGATGGATAAAACATTGTCTGTATTGGTATAATTCCACCTCTACCTAATACATTAGCCCATAACCCATTTATTATTCCTATTTCTCCTATAGAATGTATTTTTTTCTCTTCTATTTTGTGATATGTTTTTAAATATTTTATGTTTAATAATTCTTCTGTTAATACTAATGGCGTTTTAAAATTTTCTATATCATTACATTTCAATATTTCAATATTAATTTCACCATATAAATCAAATAATATTTCTTTTAATTTTCTAACCCCGGGTTCTACTGTATAATTCAATATAATATATTCTATTAGTTTTTCATCTATTTGAACTATGTTCTCAAACCCCATTTTTTTATTTATTTCGGGTAAAATATATTTGTTTACTATTACTTTTTTCTCATCTAATGATAGATTTTCAAACCTTATTCTGTGTATTCTATCTAATAATATTTTATCTATTTGTTCTGGGTCATTATATGAAAATATAAACAATACTTTTGATAAATCTATGTCTATTCCACTGAAATATTTATCTTGGAAACCATCATTTTGAGTTGTGTCTATTAAATGTGTTAATATTCCGATTATTTCTTTACCGTTCTCTGTTTTACTTACTTTATCTAATTCATCTACATATATAATCGGGTTCATACATTTTGTTTCCATTAAAATGTCTACTATTCTTCCCCATGTTGAATTTACATATGTATATCCATGTCCTTCCAATGTTGAACCATTACAAGAACCACCTAATGCTATAAACGCAAAAGGTCTTGATGAACCATTATCATCTTTTAAACAATTCGCTAATCCTTTTTTTGCTAATGATGTTTTACCTATACCAGGTGACCCTTCAAATCCAAAACAATATCCATTTTGTTCTCCATTCATCCATTGTCCTATTATTTTTAAAATTTGGTTCTTCGCATGATTATGACCATGTATAGACTCATCTAATATATTTGTTATATCATTCATATTGTTCTCTATTTTCAATATGTTACTTTTTAACGATTTCATTTCAGTTATTGTTTTTGTTAATGATATTGGAGAACCTATTTTTATTAAATCATAAATTTCCATTATTGTAGTATCTTCATTGATTGAGCTATTTAAATAATTCATAATATATTCTATTTTGTTTTCGTTACTATTTAATACTTTATTCCCTTCTTTTTTTGGTTTTTTGATATTATTTATATATTGGATTATATTTGTTACCTGTTTTTTTGTCATTTCGTTTAATAATTTATTTATATCTTTGAGAACATTGGAAAATATAGTACTATTCATTTGTTTTATGTATTTTAATATTTCTATACTTGTATATTTTTCTTTTTTGGTTATATCAATTGGAAACAAAGTTTCATTGTTATTGAATATCTTTGTAAATGTATTGTTTATGTCTTTCATTTTTCTCAATATAGGTTCTTCTCTATAATATCCAAATGGTATTTTAATTAAACCTTCTAGATATTGCTTTGCTTTATTATTAGATTCGTCTGGTTTTCCTTTTATTTCTTTTAATTTTGCCATAGCCTTTTCTTTTATGGATTCATCTACTTTTAATAAATATATTTGTTGTTCCAGTGAAATTTTATTTATATCATATTTTTGTGTGATATCATGAGTATATTTTATTGTATATTTGATTGCGTCTTTAAAATATGATTTTATTTTCCAAGGTAAACTATCATATATCATATTTTGTTCTTTGCTATCGTTATTATCATTTGAATTTACAGATATTAAATCATATAATAAATAACATATATATTGTATTTCATCTTCTTTATTATATAGCAATAAATTGACTAACATATCACGCTGACAAGTTATATCATATTCTAAAAATCGTTTTATCGTTAAATCTAATTTATTTGTTTTAATTGCGTTTATTTCCGCCATTATACCAAACACTTTTTTATGAATATCCATATCTCCGTATATTAATATATCTTTGAATGTTAATGTATTTACTATGCGTAACATAATCTCTTTTTCATTTTCAGTTAATGAATTCGCATAACTTGTTAATAATTGTTTTCGTTTATCTATATATTTATTATTTAAACATTCTAATTGTATATCTTCAACTAAACCATTTATAATCAACGTTTTTTTAAGAACTTCATTTTGTATTATTACTCGCACACCATAAATTTTTTGATGAAATATTTTAATAGATGGTTCAACATCAAAACATTCAAACATATTTGCTTCTTCAATATTCATTTTATTATCTGTAACTTTATCGCAACATAGTATATCTTTTTTAAATTTAT
>Ga0114976_10000615_pt1 | contig 22305 bp, 34 predicted proteins | sample S_130805_EF_Meta_FD_87319 | JGI IMG/M metagenome (GOLD analysis project Ga0114976, IMG submission 87319) | Freshwater microbial communities from Lake Simoncouche, Canada to study carbon cycling - S_130805_EF_MetaG | ecosystem: Environmental > Aquatic > Freshwater > Lake | place: Lake... | reverse complement strand
CCATCGGGCGCCCGTGTCACGTTTTTGATCACCACATCGGGAGTCGACCTCAGCAAGCTCGAGAGTCGTCGTGTGAGCCGTATGAGATCGACTCCGTCGTCGAGGTCGAGATCGACGTGGGCCACTTGACCAGTCGCGTGAACCCCCGCATCGGTCCGACCGGCGACGACCAATCGAGTCACCTCAGTCAAGCGGAGAACCGTGGTGAGGGCGTCCTCCAGGGTGCCCTGCACCGTGCGACGGTTCGGCTGGACCGCCCATCCCGCAAAATCTGTGCCGTCGTAAGCGATATCGAGGCGAACGCGCATGAGAACGAGCCTAGCTTTGCCCGAACGGTTGAGCTCAATAGCGTTGCAAAAACCACAAAAGAGGGCACTCGCTAGGTCAGCGAGCGCCCTCTCATGAGTGGTGTGGGAGCGAGACTACTTGGCCTCGTCCTCCATCGCGTCGGCCTCGGTTGCCTCGACTGCGTCAGCGACGGGTGACTCGGCCGCGGGTACGTCAGCGACCTCGGCAACAACCATTTCGTCAACAACCGTTTCGTCGACAATGACCTCGTCGACTACCTCGTCCGCCGGAGCATCGGCAACGGGGGCCTCGGCGGCCGGGGCGGCCTTCGGGGCGGCGGCTTGAACCGGCTTTGCCTTCGCGGGCTTCTTGTTCAAGGGCTCGAGCACAAGCTCAATCTGCGCCATGGGAGCGTTGTCACCCTTGCGGAAACCAAGTTTTGTGATGCGCGTGTAGCCGCCCTCGCGTTCCGAAACGAGCGGCGCGATTTCAGCGAACAGCACGTACGTCGCGTCCTTGTTGCGCAGAATACTCAGCACACGGCGACGGGCGTGCAGGTCACCGCGCTTAGCGAAGGTGATGAGGCGCTCGGCAAGCGGACGAAGGCGCTTAGCCTTTGTCTCGGTTGTCTTGATCGACTTGTGCGTGAACAGGGCAACCGCGAGGTTAGCGAGCAGCAGGCGTTCATGCGCCGGTCCACCGCCGAGGCGGGGACCCTTAGTTGGCGTAGGCATTAGTTCTCTCCGTGATTAGTAAAAAGTCGTGGCGATTGCTCGTCGGTTACATGTACTCGTCGTCGTTGCCGCCGATGAAGTGAGCGCCGTCAAACCCGGGGACCGAGTCCTTCAGCGAAAGGCCCATCTCAATGAGCTTGTCGCGCACCTCATCCACCGACTTCTGACCAAAGTTGCGGATGTTCATCAACTGGTGCTCCGACAATGCGACGAGCTCGGACACCGTGTTGATGCCCTCACGCTTGAGGCAGTTGTACGAGCGCACCGACAGGTCGAGGTCTTCGACCGGGATCTGCAGTTCATTGCTGATGACCTGGTCGACCGGTGCCGGACCAATTTCGATACCCTCAGCGGCCGAGTTCAGTTCGCGCGCCAGACCGAACAACTCGGTGAGGGTGCGTCCCGATGATGCCATCGCGTCACGCGGGCTGATTGATGCCTTCGTCTCAACGTCGACCACAAGACGGTCGAAGTCGGTTCGCTCACCGGCACGAGTCGCCTCGACACGGTAGGTCACCTTCAACACAGGCGAGTAAATGGAATCGACCGGGATCTGGCCCGCTTCGCTGTACTCGTTGCGGTTCTGCTGGCTCGACACGTATCCGCGTCCACGCTCGATGGTGAGTTCGAGTTCGAACTTCGCCTTGTCATTCAACGTTGCGATGACGAGCTCCGGGTTGTGAATTTCCACACCGGCCGGCGCGGAAATGTCTGCTGCGGTGACGACGCCAGCTCCGTTCTTGCGCAAGTACGCCGTGATCGGTTCATCGTGCTCACTCGAGACAACGAGAGTCTTGACGTTGAGGATGATCTCGGTGACGTCTTCTTTTACATTCGGGATGGTGCTGAACTCATGCAACACACCGTCGATGCGGATGCTCGTTACCGACGCGCCGGGGATCGACGACAGCAGGGTACGGCGCAATGAGTTGCCGAGTGTGTAGCCGAAACCGGGCTCGAGAGGCTCGATGATGAAACGCGAGCGGTACTCGGAAATGACTTCTTCGGAAAGCTTGGGACGCTCTGCGATAAGCACGTTTTATCTCCTTCTTGCCAAAGGCCCACTATTTGACCTTTGTCGTTGCGATGTGAAATTTTTCAGTTGAAAATGCGTGGGTGATGATGTTCGCTCGTGGCCCGCGCATCCGCCAGGCTCGGTGTGAGCCGAATCAGGATGCGCTGCGCGGAGCGCGCGACAACGAAACTAGACGCGGCGACGCTTAGGCGGGCGGCAACCGTTGTGCGCCTGTGGCGTCACATCGCTGATTGACCCGACCTCGAGCCCCGCGGCCTGAAGCGACCGAATCGCCGTCTCGCGACCCGAACCGGGTCCTTTGACGAAGACGTCAACCTTCTTCATGCCGTGCTCTTGTGCCTGACGAGCAGCCGATTCAGCGGCGAGCTGAGCGGCGTACGGTGTCGACTTACGCGAACCCTTGAAACCGACGCCACCCGAGGATGCCCAGCTGATGACGGCTCCCGTCGTGTCGGTAATCGAGACGATCGTGTTGTTGAACGTGCTCTTGATGTGAGCCTGACCCACAGCGATATTCTTCTTGTCTTTTTTGCGCGGCTTGCGTGCCGCGGACTTTGGTGCAGCCATTAGTTCTCCTAAACCTTGCTCTCAATAAGCAGTCCTGAGGACTACTTGGCCTTCTTCTTGCCGGCGACGGTGCGCTTCGGTCCCTTGCGGGTACGTGCGTTCGTCTTGGTGCGCTGACCGCGCACGGGCAGGCCCTTGCGGTGACGGAGGCCTTCGTAGCTACCAATTTCGACCTTGCGACGAATGTCGGCAGCCACTTCGCGGCGGAGGTCACCCTCAACGCGGAAGTTGCCTTCGATGTAGTCACGCAGAGCGATGAGCTGATCATCGGTCAAATCTTTGACGCGGATGTCTCCGCTGATGTTCGTGTCCGCGAGCGTTTTCAAGGCTCGAGTGCGGCCCACGCCGTAGATGTAGGTGAGTGCGACTTCCACGCGCTTTTCGCGGGGAATGTCAACTCCGGCAAGACGTGCCATGGTGGCTTCTCCTGTTGGTGAAGTGGAGGTGTGGAGCAGTCGCGGGGCTACGGGCCTCCAACCCGAGGTGTCCTTCGCGCGAGGCGAATTCTTGCTACTGCTGTTGAGAGATATTCAGTTGTGTGAGCGGATGCTCGTCTTTACGCCGAAGCGGAAAATTGGGGTGCGCGGGCGAATTCTTAGCCTTGGCGCTGTTTGTGACGTGGGTTTTCGCAGATGACCATCACGTTGCCGTGACGACGAATCACCTTGCACTTGTCACAAATTTTCTTGACTGAGGGGTTGACCTTCATGGTTTGTTCCTTTGTTCGCTGTCTTCGTACCCGCAAGCGGGCCGTTACTTTTCAGCAGGTTGTCTGAAGCGGAAGTTACTTGTAGCGGTAAACGATTCGGCCGCGTGTCAGGTCGTACGGACTCAGCTCAACAATGACCTTGTCCTCGGGGAGGATTCGGATGTAGTGCTGGCGCATCTTGCCCGAAATGTGGGCAAGAACCTTGTGGCCATTCGTCAACTCCACGCGGAACATGGCGTTAGGCAACGCTTCGACAACCGAACCTTCGATTTCGATGACGCCGTCTTTCTTTGCCATATACTCACTTGTCGCTTTAGATTGAACTACTGATCGTGCGGAAATTTCGGTTTCATCGACACGCCGAAAGGCGGTCTTTGACACCAAAACTCAATCTTATGCGTTATCGGGGCGTTTCACCAATTCAGGTCGCGTCGCTACGCGATCGGGGTCGGAGAAACGCCGAACGGGGCCAGCCCTGCGGCCCCACCATCTTCGGCGGTCATCACCCAGATTCCATGTGCGTGCACGGCGACCGTGTGTTCCCAGTGGGACGCGGCTCCACCATCAGTGGTTGCGACAGTCCATTCGTCGTCCATGACGAACGTTTCCGGGCTGTTCATGACGACCATTGGCTCAATGGCAACCACGAGTCCGGGTTTTACTTCGGGACCCTTCTGGCGCACGCGATAGTTGAACACGGGTGGTTCTTCGTGCATGTTCTGGCCGATTCCGTGGCCAATGTACTCAGTCAAAATTCCATAGTTCGCACCGATGGCAGCGCCCTCGTTCTCAACGTACGTCTGAATTGCGTCGCCCACCTCGTTGAGGTGCCGCGCACGTGCGAGTCGGGCAATACCAGCCCACAACGATCCTTCGGTGATGCGAGACAGGTCATGTCGACGAGCGGCCTCCAACGGGTCACCGCCAGGCAAGACGACGGTGATGGCGGAGTCACCATTCCAGCCCCCCAGAATCGCGCCCGAGTCAATCGACACGATGTCCCCCGGTTCGAGCAATCGGGTCGACGGAATGCCGCGTACAACCTCATCATTCACCGAGGCGCAAATCGTGTGGTGGTACCCCGGTACCAGCTTGAAGTTGGACGCTCCGCCGCGGGCAGTGATTGCTGCTTCGGCCGCCGCGTCAACGTCGAGAGTGGATGCGCCCGCCACGATTTTCGTGCGGGCCGCGGCCAGCGACGCGGCGGTCGCTAAGCCGGGTTCGACCATCAGGCGAAGCTGATCGGGTGTTTTGTAAATCGAGGAACGAAACATCAGCGCGACGCGGCAACGCCAAACTCGGCCAGTGCGGAAAGGATCCGCTCGGTGACCTCGTCGACGGCGCCGAGCCCGTCGACCCGCACAAGAAGTCCCCGTTGTGCAAAGTGTTCAATGAGCGGGGCTGTCTGCTGCTCATACAAGCTCAGTCGATGACGGATGACCTCATCGGTGTCATCGGCGCGTCCTTGTTCCTCGGCACGTTTGACCAGGCGATACACCACTTCATCAGTATTCGCATCGAGCTGCACAACGGCGTCGAGCCCGTTGTGTTCTTCGGCGAGCACGCGGTCGAGTTCGGCAACTTGCTCCGGAGTGCGCGGATACCCATCGAGGAGGAACCCAGCCGACGCATCAGGATCGCGCAGCCGGTCAGCCACTATGGCATTCGTGATGTCATCGGGGACGTACTCGCCCGCATCCAGAATCGCTTTGACTTTGAGACCCAGCTGTGTCTCGTTGGCAACGTTGGCGCGAAAGATGTCGCCAGTCGAAATGGCGGGCACGCCAAATGCGGAAGCCAGGCGCGAGGCCTGGGTTCCTTTGCCCGCTCCTGGCGGACCAATCAGTAGTAGTCGGGTACCCGACGTCACTTAAGCAAACCCTCGTAGTGTCGCTGCTGAAGTTGCGAGTCGATCTGCTTGACCGTCTCGAGGCCGACGCCCACGACAATCAGAATCGACGTACCACCGAACGGGAAGTTTGAATTCGCGCCGACGAGCACCAGAGCGATGAGTGGCAGGAGCGCAACGATGCCGAGATACAGCGAACCGGGGAGCGTGATGCGCGTGAGTACATAGTCGAGATACTCCGCAGTCGGGCGTCCCGCACGAATACCGGGGATAAACCCGCCGTAGCGCTTCATGTTGTCGGCCACTTCTTCGGGATTAAACGTGATGGCCACGTAGAAGTAGGTAAAGCCCACGATGAGCAAGAAGAACAGCGCCATGTAAATCGGGTGGTCCCCCTGCGTGAGATACGTGGTAATCCACGTGACCCACTCGGCGGGCTTCTGGCCGGCCGCAGGCTGATTGAACTGTGCGATGAGCGCAGGCAAGTAGAGAAGTGACGACGCGAAAATGACCGGAACCACACCGGCCATGTTGACCTTGATGGGGATGTAGGTGTTGTTGCCGCCATACGTGCGACGACCTACAACGCGTTTTGCATATTGCACCGGGATGCGCCGCTGAGATTGCTCGACAAACACGATGGCTGCCACCACGAGCAGACCCACCGCGATCACGATGAGGAATGTGTTCCAGCCCTTTGCCTGCTGGATCGCCCACATGGACTGCGGAAAACGAGCCGCAATCGACGTGAAGATGAGGAGGGACATCCCGTTGCCCACGCCTTGCTCCGTGATGAGCTCGGCCATCCACATAATCAGACCGGTACCGGCGGTCATGGTGATGACCATGAGAAGAATGGCGTACCACGCGTCATTTGTCAGCAGCTGCGAACATTCCGGAGTTGAGGTGGAGCCGAACAGAGCGCCCGAGCGAGCAACCGTGATAAGCGTGGTCGACTGCAGCACACCGAGTGCAATCGTCAGGTAACGCGTGTACTGGGTGAGCTTGGACTGGCCGGCCTGGCCTTCCTTGTACAGGGCCTCGAAGTGAGGGATAACGACGCGCAGAAGCTGCACAATGATCGATGCCGTGATGTAGGGCATGATTCCAAGGGCAAAAATCGAGAGCTGGAGGAGCGCGCCACCCGAGAACAGGTTGACCAGTTCGTAGAGTCCGGACGTGTTCTGGTTCGCCGCCAAACAGGCCTGCACGTTACCGAAGTCGACGAACGGGCTAGGGATGAACGAACCGAAGCGGAAAAGAGCCACGATAAAAATCGTGAACCCAATTTTGCGTCGAAGGTCTGGGGTGCGGAAGATCCGCGCTACTGCGCTAAACACAAGTCTCTCCTGGTTTGTTTCTTCGTGGTAGGAACACGACCCCCAATTTCACATTGAAGGTCGCGCTCCACACAACGTAAAGAGCAGTGGCGACGGCTATTTCACCGAACCACCGGCGGCAACAATCTTTTGCTCAGCTGAGCTCGAGACCTTGTCGACCGTGACATTCAGCTTAACCGCGATGTCCCCGTTACCGAGAACCTTGACCAGCTCGTTCTTGCGAACCGCTCCCTTGGACACGAGATCGGAGACGGTGACATCCCCACCCGACGGGTACAGCTCAGCCAGCTTCTCAAGGTTGACAACCTGGTACTCGGTGCGGAAGGGGTTCTTGAATCCGCGCAGCTTGGGCGAACGCATGTGAAGGGGCATCTGACCACCCTCAAATCCGATTTTCACCTGATACCGGGCCTTCGTACCCTTGGTTCCACGACCCGCGGTCTTTCCCTTGGATCCCTCACCACGACCAACGCGCGTGCGCGCCTTCTTTGCACCGGGTGCGGGACGCAAGTGGTGAACCTTGAGGAGGTGCTCCTTAGGCTCGCCGGGCTCTTTCTTCGCAGCAGCCTTGGGAGCTGCCTTCGGAGCGGCAGCCTTGGGTGCCTCTGCCTTGGGTGCCTCTGCCTTGGCAGGAGCATCCTTCGGGGCAGCTTCAGCCTTGGGGGCGTCGGCCTTGGCAGCCGGAGCCTTCGCAGCTGCTGCCTTGGGGGCGTCGGCCTTGGCAGCCGGAGCCTTCGCGGCAGCAGGCGCCTTAGCGGCTGGTGCCTTAGCAGCAGCAGCTTTCGGAGCAGCAGCCTTCGCCGCGGGCTTCGCAGCGTCGTCTTTGTTTTCAGCCATTAGTCAATCTCCTCGACCTTCACCAGGTGAGCAACAGTCTTGACATAACCACGGTTGACCGGGCTGTCTTCCTTGACGACAATGTCGCCAATGCGCTTGAGTCCGAGACTGCGAAGCGTGTCGCGCTGGTTTTGTTTTTCGCTAATTACCGACTTGATCTGTGTGACCTTGAGACGTGCGGCCATTAGACACCTGCCTTAGCGGCTGCATCGGCACGCACGAGGCGAGCAGGAGCAACCTGGTCGAAGTCCAAACCGCGACGAGCGGCGACGGCGCGCGGCTCTTCGAGCTGCTTCAGTGCCTCCACCGTGGCGTGAACGATGTTGATCGTGTTGGACGAACCGAGCGATTTGCTCAGCACGTCGTGAATGCCAGCACACTCGAGCACGGCACGCACCGGTCCACCGGCGATAACACCGGTACCCGCGGCGGCCGGACGCAAAAGTACAACGCCAGCAGCGGCTTCACCCTGAACCGGGTGAGGAATCGTGAAACCAACACGCGGCACGCGGAAGAAGTTCTTTTTCGCTTCTTCAACGCCCTTCGAGATGGCGAGCGGAACCTCACGGGCCTTCCCGTAGCCAATGCCAACCATGCCGTTTCCGTCTCCGACGACGACGAGTGCGGTGAAGCTAAAGCGACGACCACCCTTGACGACCTTAGAGACGCGGTTGATGGTGACAACGCGCTCGAGGAACTGGCTCTTGTCTGCGTCGCGGTCGCGGTTACGGTCTTTGTTGGGGTTACGCTCACGCGCCCCACGACGAGCCTCACGAGGCTCATCCCGCACCGACTCCGTAGCTTCTGCCACAACAGCATCCGCCACGACAGCTTCGGTTACGACGGTTTCTGCTTCTGCAGCCACCTCGTTCTCCTTTTCAATCTCGCTCACAGGTTGAGTCCACCCTCTCGCGCTCCTTCGGCGATCGCGGCAACGCGACCGGCGTACTTGTTTCCACCGCGGTCAAAAACCACGGCCTCAATGCCGGCCTTCTTGGCGCGCTCTGCGACCAACTCGCCAACCTTTTTGGCTTTGGCGGTCTTGTCACCAGCGAAGCCGCGGAGTTCGGTCTCCATCGTCGACGCCGAAGCAACCGTGTGGCCCTTCGAATCATCAACAACCTGAACGAATACGTGGCGTGCCGAACGAGTCACAACCAGTCGCGGACGAGTAGTCGTGCCTTCAACCTTCTTTCGAAGTCGTGCGTGACGACGATCGCGCGATGCAGATTTGCTCTGAATAGCCATGGTTTACTTACCACTCTTTCCGGCCTTGCGGCGAACAACTTCGCCGGCGTAACGCACACCCTTGCCCTTATAGGGCTCTGGCTTGCGAAGCTTACGGATGTTCGCAGCAACCTCACCGACGGCCTGCTTGTCGATGCCCTTGACGGTGAGCTTGTTGTTGCCCTCGACCTCAAAGGTGATGCCGGCAGGCGGGTCAACCGTGATCGAGTGAGAGTAACCGAGGGCGAATTCAAGAGAAGAACCCTTGGCCGCGACACGATAACCCGTGCCAACAACCTCGAGGCCCTTTTCATAGCCTGCGGTCACACCGATAATCTGGTTTGCGATCAGTGTGCGTGTGAGTCCGTGCAGCGAACGCGATACGCGCTCGTCATCGGGACGCGTGACGACAACCTGGTTGTCTTCAATAGCCACACGGATGGGGTTCGAAACAACGAGCGACAGCTCGCCCTTCGGACCCTTGACGGTGACGTTCTGTCCGTCAATGCTGACGGTAACGCCACCGGGAATGTCGATGGGGAGGCGACCAATACGTGACATGTCGGGTTACCACACGTAGGCGAGCACTTCTCCGCCTACGCCTTTCTGCTCGGCCTGACGGTCAGTGAGAAGACCGTTGGAGGTGGACAGGATGGCAACACCGAGTCCGCCAAGAACCTTGGGGATTTCGGTCGACTTTGCGTAAACACGCAAACCGGGCTTGGAAACGCGCTTGATGCCGACAATCGACTTCTCGCGGTTGGGGCCAAATTTGAGGTTGAGCGTGAGCGTCTGACCCACGCGGGCGTCACTCACTTCCCAACTGGCGATGAAACCTTCTGCCTTCAGGATGTCGGCAATGCGCACCTTGAGCTGCGAGCTGGGCATCGACACGGAGTCGTGGTGTGCCGAGTTCGCATTGCGCAGTCTGGTCAGCATGTCTGCGACCGGATCTGTCATTGTCATATGTGTTTTTCTTTCTGTCACCAGGTTTCGCGTGCTTTACAAGGCCAGCGACCTGTGGTGGTTCACGAAGCGCGAGCTGCGTTCGTGTGGATCAAGAACGAGCTAGCTCGTCTTGAAAGGGAAGCCGAGTTCGCGAAGCAGCGTACGACCCTGCTCATCGTTCTTGGCGGTGGTCACGACCGTGATGTCCATACCGCGGACGCGATCGATCTTGTCCTGGTCAATCTCGTGAAACATGGACTGTTCCGTGAGGCCGAAGGTGTAGTTTCCGTTTCCGTCAAACTGGCGGTCGGAAAGACCACGGAAGTCACGAATACGAGGAAGGGCGAGAGACAGCAGTCGGTCTAGGAACTCCCACATGCGATCCCCGCGCAGCGTGACGTGGCAACCAATGGGCTGTCCTTCACGAAGCTTGAACTGGGCAATCGACTTGCGTGCCTTCGTGACCTGAGGCTTCTGACCCGTGATTTTGGTCATGTCGGCGATAGCGCCATCAATGACCTTGCTGTCACGAGCGGCCTCGCCGACACCCATGTTCACGACAATCTTCGTGAGCGTGGGAATCTCGTGCACGTTTGAAAGCCCGAGCTCGGTGGCCAGTTTCTTCTGGATTTCGGCACGGTACTTCTGCTTGAGACGCGGCTGGATTTTGCCAGCAGCAACGGCAGTGTTTGTCATTACAGGTCCTTACCTGACTTCTTGGCGTAACGAACGCGAACCTGCTTGGTTACGCCGTCCTTGGTCACGGTCTCGACTCGGTGGCCGACACGCGTGGGCTTCTTGGTGCTGGGGTCAACCACAGCCACGTTCGAAATGTGGATGGGCGCCTCAACCGTTTCGATGCCACCGGTCTTGGTACCACGCTGGCTTTGACCAACGCGCACGTGCTTGGTGACGAAGTTGATTCCCTCAACGATGACACGGTTCTGCTCGACGAGGACGTCGATGACCTTGCCCTGCTTGCCGCGGTCTCCACCGCGAGCCTGAGTGCGTCCGGTGATGACCTGAACGAGGTCACCCTTCTTGATCTTGGCCATGACTAAATAACCTCCGGGGCCAGGGACACGATCTTCATGAACTTCTTGTCGCGAAGTTCACGACCGACCGGTCCGAAGATGCGCGTTCCACGAGGGTCGCCGTCGTTCTTCAGAATGACAGCGGCGTTCTCGTCGAACTTGATGTAGGAACCATCAGCACGGCGCGTGTTCTTCTTCGTGCGAACGATGACTGCCTTGACGACGTCACCCTTCTTCACGTTTCCACCGGGGATCGCGTCTTTGACGGTCGCAACGATGACATCACCGAGTCCCGCGTAACGGCGGCCGGAGCCTCCGAGTACACGAATCGTGAGGAGCTCCTTGGCGCCGGTGTTATCGGCAACCTTGAGTCGTGATTCTTGCTGAAGCATTTTCTCTTACCTCTTACGAAGCAGCCCGGGGGCTACTTGGCCTTCTCGACGATTTCGACCAGACGCCAGCGCTTTGAGGCGCTCAACGGACGGGTCTCGCTGATCACAACAAGGTCGCCGATCCCGGCGGTGTTCAGCTCATCGTGAGCCTTCACCTTCGAGCTGCGGCGCATGACCTTGCCATACAGGGGGTGCTTCACGCGGTCTTCTACCTCAACGACGATGGTCTTGTCCATCTTGTCGCTGGTGACGTATCCGCGACGAACCTTGCGGTATCCGCGAACAACCGCTTCGGCCTTGTCGGCCTTCTTTGCAGTGGTCTCAGCCATTATTCGGTCTCTTCCGTGGTTTCGGTGGTTTCGACCGCGTCAGCAGCCTTCTTCGGTGCGGCCTTTGCCTTCGGGTCTGCCTTAGCAGTCACAACCGGCGTGGCACGGATGCCGAGCTCCCGCTCGCGCAACACCGTGTAGATGCGCGCAATGTCGCGCTTCACGGCACGCACGCGACCGTGGCTCTCGAGCTGCCCCGTAGCCGACTGGAAGCGCAGGTTGAACAGCTCTTCCTTCGCGCGACGGAGCTCTTCGATGAGGCGCTCGTTGTCGAACGTGTCGAGGTCGACGGGCTTGAGTTCTTTCGATCCGATCGCCATTATGCGTCGCCCTCCTCGCGCTTGATGATGCGTGCCTTGAGAGGCAGCTTGTGGATCGCGCGCATCATGGCTTCGCGCGCGATCGTCTCATTCACGCCGCTGAGCTCGAAGAGCACACGACCTGGCTTGACGTTGGCGACCCACCATTCCGGTGAACCCTTACCCGAACCCATGCGGGTTTCAGCAGGCTTCTTGGTCAGCGGGCGATCGGGGTAGATGTTAATCCACACCTTTCCACCACGCTTGATGTGACGTGTCATGGCGATACGAGCGGACTCGATCTGACGGTTCGTCACGTAAGCAGGCGTCAACGCCTGAATTCCGAATTCACCGAAGCTCACCTTCGTGCCACCAGTGGCTGCGCCACTCCGGCCGGGGTGGTGCTGCTTGCGGTGCTTGACTCGACGTGGGATCAACATGGTTATGCCTCAACTCCTGCTGCCACCGGCGCCTCGGACCGTGGGCCCGAGTTGCGGCGTGGGCCGCGGTCGCCGCGCTCATTGCGTTGAGGCTTCATGTTTGCCTGCTCGCGAGCGAGTTCTTTATTGGTGATGTCACCCTTGTAGATCCAGACCTTCACACCGATGCGGCCGAAGGTGGTCTTTGCCTCGTAGAAGCCGTAGTCGATGTTCGAGCGAAGCGTGTGCAGTGGCACGCGACCTTCGCGGTAGAACTCCGAGCGACTCATTTCGGCGCCGCCGAGGCGGCCGGAGACCTGGATACGGACGCCCTTGGCGCCCGCGCGCTGTGCACCCTGCATGCCCTTACGCATCGCGCGGCGGAAAGCCACACGAGCAGAGAGCTGCTCGGCGATGCCCTGAGCGACAAGCTGAGCCTCAGCCTCGGGGTTTTTCACCTCGAGGATGTTCAGCTGAACGGTCTTGCCGGTGAGCTTTTCAAGGTCGGCACGGATGCGCTCGGCCTCAGAACCACGGCGACCGATGACGATACCGGGTCGTGCGGTAAAGATGTCGACGCGAACGCGGTCACGCGTGCGCTCGATCTCAATGCGGGCAACACCGGCACGGTCGAGGGTTTCACTGAGCATCTTGCGGATGCGCACATCCTCGGCAACGAAGTCAGAGTAACGCTGACCCTTCTTCGTGCTGTCAGAGAACCAACGCGAGATGTGGTCGGTGGTGATGCCCAGGCGGAAGCCGTACGGGTTTACTTTCTGGCCCATTACTTGGCCTCCTTCTTCGCGGCCGGAGCACCCTTGGTCACGAGCTGATCGGGCGTGGAAAGCACGATCGTGATGTGACTGGTGCGCTTGAGAATCTTGAATGCACGGCCCTGAGCACGCGGACGGAACCGCTTCAGGGTGGCACCCTCGTCGACAAAGGCCTGCGAAACGTACAGGTCTTGCTCGGCCAAGAACTCGTTCGCTGAGTCTGCCTTGACTCGTGCGTTGGCCATGGCCGATGCAACGAGCTTGTAGACGGGCTCGCTCGCGTCTTGCGGCGCGAACTTGAGAATGGCCAGGGCTTCGATTGCCTGCTTGCCGCGGATCATGTTGACGACGCGACGGGCCTTCATCGGGGTAACGCGGATGTGACGCACGCGTGCGACTGACTCCACCATTTCTTTACCTCTCTTCTCGCCCCCGGGTTAGCGGCGGCGACCCTTCTTGTCGTCCTTCACGTGACCACGGAAGGTGCGGGTGGGGGCGAATTCGCCCAGCTTGTGTCCGACCATGGTTTCGGTGACGAACACGGGGATGTGCTTGCGACCGTCGTGCACGGCGATGGTGTGACCCAGCATGGCGGGGATAATCATCGAGCGACGCGACCAGGTCTTGATCACATTCTTGGTGTTGGCTTCGTTCTGCTTGACGACCTTCTGAAGCAGGTGCTCGTCAACGAAGGGGCCTTTTTTGAGACTACGTGGCATCTTCTATTCCTACTAACGCTTCTTGCCGGTCGTACGGCGGCGGACGATGAGCTTGTCGCTTTCGCGGTTTGCGTGGCGCGTGCGGCCTTCTTTCTTACCCCACGGGCTAACCGGGTGACGACCACCAGAGGTCTTACCCTCACCACCACCGTGCGGGTGGTCAACCGGGTTCATCGCGACACCACGCACGGTCGGGCGAACACCCTTCCAGCGCATGCGGCCGGCCTTACCCCAGTTGATGTTGGACTGCTCGGCGTTGCCGACCTCACCAATCGTGGCGCGGCAGCGCGCATCCACGTTGCGGATTTCACCGGAGGGCATACGCAGCTGGGCGTAGGGGCCGTCCTTGGCGACGAGGCGAACCGAGGTTCCGGCGGATCGAGCGATCTTTGCGCCTCCACCCGGCTTCAACTCGATCGCGTGCACAACGGTACCCGTGGGGATGTTGCGCAGCGGAAGGTTGTTGCCTGGCTTGATGTCGGCACCAGCGCCCGACTCGATGACGTCACCCTGCGAAAGCTTGTTCGGGGCGAGGATGTAACGCTTCGTGCCATCTGCGAAGTGCAGGAGCGCGATGCGAGCGGTGCGGTTGGGGTCGTACTCAATGTGAGCGACCTTGGCGAGCACGCCATCTTTGTCGTTGCGACGGAAGTCGATGATGCGGTACTGACGCTTGTGGCCACCACCGATGTGACGCGTCGTGATGCGACCCTGGTTGTTACGTCCACCCGTTTTGGGCAGCGGACGCAACAGGGACTTCTCGGGCGTCGAACGCGTGATCTCCGCGAAGTCAGCGACGGATGAACCGCGGCGACCGGGCGTAGTCGGCTTGTATTTACGAATTGCCATTGCTTTTCCTTGAGTTCTCTGGACGTCTCTTAGCCAACGGCCGTGAAGATGTCGATGGAACCGGACTTGAGGGTGACGATCGCGCGCTTGGTGTCCTTGCGCTTTCCGATGCCGAACTTGGTGCGCTGCTTCTTGCCAGTGCGGTTCAGCGTGTTGATCGATGCGACCTCGACCTTGAAGATCTTCTCGATAGCGAGCTTGATCTCGGTCTTGTTCGAGCGCGGGTCAACGAGGAACGTGTACTTGCCCTCGTCAATCAGGCTGTAGCTCTTCTCAGAGACGACCGGAGCGATGATCACGTCGCGTGGGTCTTTGTTGGTCTCGGTCATGCGGTGACCTCTTCCTTCTTCTTGGCACCGATGAACGACTCAAGAGCGTCCTTGGTGAAGACAACGTCATCGCTCACGAGCACGTCGTAGGCGTTGAGCTGGTCATACGTGATGACGTGAACTGTCGGGATGTTGCGCACCGACTTGAGGGTGAGATCGTCGCCCTTCGCCGTCACGATGAGCTGATTGCGACCCGACGTGACCGTGGAGAGGAACGCAGCGGCAACGCTGGTCTTCGGTGCGTCAGAGCCAAAGGCCTCGACAGCGAAGATTCGGCTTCCGCGAGCGCGGTCCGAGAGTGCACCGAGAAGAGCAGCGGCGATCATCTTCTTGGGCGTGCGCTGTGCATAGCTACGCGGCACGGGTCCGTGAACGACTCCACCACCGGTCATGTGAGGAGCACGAATCGAGCCCTGACGAGCGCGACCGGTTCCCTTCTGCTTGAACGGCTTGCGACCGGCACCAGACACCTCGCCGCGGCCCTTGACCTTGTGCGTGCCCTGGCGTGCGGCAGCGAGCTGCGCGACAACAACCTGGTGGATGAGCGGAACATTGGCGGCAACGTCGAACAATTCGGCAGGAAGGTCGACCGAACCGGTCTTCTTTCCCTGGAGGTCGACGACGTCGATGGTTGCGTTAGCCATTGACTACGCCCCCTTCACTGCGTTGCGGACGAAAACGAGACGGCCACGCGCGCCGGGAACGGCGCCCTTGACCAAGATGAGGTTCTTTTCGGCATCCACCGAGTGAACCAGCAGGTTCATTGCGGTGACGCGCTCAGCACCCATTCGACCGGCCATGCGCATTCCCTTGAACACGCGGCTCGGGGTCGACGATGCGCCGATCGAACCGGGCTTGCGGTGGTTACGGTGCGAACCGTGCGAAGCCGAAACACCCTTGAAGTTGTGGCGCTTCATGACACCGGCGGTGCCCTTACCCTTGCTGGTTCCGACGACGTCGACCTTCTGGCCGGCCTCGAACAGACCATCAACGGTCAGTTCTTGGCCCACGCTGTAGCTGTCGGCGTCGGCGGTGCGCACCTCGGTGAGGTGGCGACGCGGAGTCACACCAGCCTTAGCGAAGTGTCCAGCCTCGGGCTTGTTCACCTTGCGGGGGTCGATGGCGCCGGCGGCAATCTGCACGGCGGCATATCCATCTTTCTCAACGGTGCGCAACTGTGTCACGACGTTGGGAGAAACTTCAATAACGGTCACGGGTACTAGCTTGTTGTTCTCGTCCCACACCTGAGTCATGCCAAGCTTCGTGCCGAGCAGACCCTTAACGGTCTTGTTCTGCGTAGTCATGGCGGTCCTTAGAGCTTGATCTCGATGTTGACGTCGGCCGGGAGGTCGAGACGCATCAGCGAATCGACAGCCTTCGGCGTCGGGTCGATGATGTCAATCAGACGCTTGTGAGTGCGCATCTCGAAGTGCTCGCGGCTGTCTTTGTACTTGTGAGGGGAACGGATGACACACACCACGTTCTTCTCCGTCGGAAGAGGCACGGGGCCAACCACCGTTGCACCCGCACGGGTCACGGTGTCGACAATCTTTCGCGCCGAGTTGTCGATGACCTCGTGGTCATACGACTTAAGCCGAATGCGGATTTTCTGTCCCGCCATGAACGGACTCTCTCTCTATAAGGCGTCATACGGTCTCCCGCATTGGACGCAAAGCAACACGCTTGCTTATCGCATTACGCACCACTGTTCTGATGTCAAAGCTCTTCTTCGATTCGTCTGCCCAAATCACAGCCCGTTGCCACGGGTGCAGTCTCGGCAGACACAATCGTCCAAGAGCGACCACGCATCACTTTTTCGCGCACGCGAGAATCAACTCGCACACGGTCTTGCCGCTGGATGCCCAGCGACTCAACGATGAGGCGTGGCGATGTTCTCTACCCGCGGCCTAGCGATTTCGAAAGATTCCGATGCACTATGCACTGCCTGGCAGTGATCCCCACACGAGGTGAAGAATGTCGAACCGCACAAGTCTGTCATAGTTGCGGTATTGCGTGCAACCCGGGCGTGTCGCACGGTGCGTCTAGGGTTCAATCGCGGGTTGATTGGAGGCACGAAATGGCATCTTCGTCAGTTTTTTTAGCTGAACAGATTGCGCGACGGGCTCATTCGGGCACGGTCACCAAGACCGGTGAGAACTACATCAATCATCCCCGCCGAGTTGTCGCCAATGTGAAAGAAATCCCAGATTGGGGCTTGTTTCGGATGCGCAGCGGGAGGCTCTCGAGTGTGCCGCGTGGCTTCACGATGTGGTGGAAGATAACCCGGCATTCACCCTCGAGACGTTGCGTGAGGCGGGTATTGCGGCCGATGCGGTTGATTGCGTAAAACTTCTCTCGAAGAATCTTGATGATTACGGAAATGTGGTCCAGGGGCATGTTGCTGAAGCTGAGTATCTCGCGCGCATCCGGTCTCACCCTCTTGCCCTGCGCGTGAAACTTGCCGACCTCGCCGACAATTCAAACCTGGTGCGTGCTGCAACGTGCGACGCAATGATCGTCGCCGGTGACGTTGAACCGCGCAGGGACCCCGATCGCTACGAACGGTATCGGCGAGCACTCGATCCTGACGGGTTGTTCGATCAGTGGTTCGAGCGGCGAATCCAGATTGATCCGCACATAGCCTGACCGGAGTTGTTTGTCCCCACGGGGTCGCAATGCGACGCGAGCGATGAAGTCGGCTCTGTACGTTTCGTCCTGCAGGCGTTTGCAATTGAGCGAAATATAGCTCTATATTTAGTACGAAAGAGGTAGCCATGGATGTCGTACGAACACAGTTGATGACGACAATCACCGAGTTCAAGAAGAACCCCAACGTTGAAGTCGAACGGGCCGACGGCAAGTGCTTCGCGGTACTCACCAACAACCGCCCGAGCTTTTACGTTTTGCCACCGGAGCTCTATGACCAACTTGCCGAGCTCATCTACGACATTGAAATCAGCAAAGTCGTTGATCAGCGGCTCGCCGAAAATCGACCTCGTGTGAAAGTGAGAATCGAGGATCTCTAAACGTTGGGGTCATTCGACCTGGAGTTCCTTGACCTAGCGCACGACGAGTGGTTCAAGCTCGACTCCGCGGTCGCGGCTCGCCTTCGAAAAAAGCTCGAACGCCGCCTCGAACAACCTCGCATCCAGTCGCAACGATTGCACGGGTCCTTGGCTGAGTGCTTCAAGATACGTGACGACAAGTCTGGCACTCGCGTGATCTACCTGGTTGAGGACGACCGGCACGTGGTTCTCGTTGTCAGTGTTGGCAAGCGAACGGACGGCGACGCCTATCGAATTGCCCAGGGTCGCCTGCACTAACCAAGGACTTGTTGTGTCTAGCGCACCGTGCCCGTGAGCCCGGCAAGCTTCTTCTGCACCGACGGCGTGAGGGCGAACCAGACGGCGGCGAGCACCGCGAGGGAGGCGATGAAGATGACCGTGCCCATCCAGCTCACGTCGTTGCTCGCGGCATACATCACGTTGAGGTTGTGCACGGCGCCGGTGAAGAGCACGAGGTCGATGTGCACCACGATGAACGCCAAAAACAAGAACAACACGAGGTTGTGCAGACGGCGGATGGGCCGCTCAGGCAGTACGCGGTTCAGGCGGGGCGCATCCAGTGGCCACGCAGACGAGAGTCGTAGGCCCGTGACGATGGCGAGCGGCGCAAGCACGAACACCACCCCGAAATACGCGAGCACCTGCAGGCTGTTGTATGCGACCCACGGATTCTCGACCGGCCAGGTGAACGTGAGGTACTGCAGGGCGGCCGAGATCGCATTCGGGAAGATTTCCCACGTGGTGGGCACAATGCGAATCCACTGACCTGTTGTGAACAGGAGGGTGATGTAGACGGCGCCGTTCACAATCCAGAGCACGTCAACCGTGTTGTGCAACCACACGTTGATGCCGATGCGACGGGCTGGCTGGCCGAGCACACCGCGTCGCGGAGTGACGAAGGCGGGCGGGCGCTTCTTCGACCGGATCGACAGTGCTGTTCGGATGATCAACAACAAGAACAGCGTGTTCAAGAAGTGCGTCACGCTGAGCCAGACCGGGATGCCGATGGGAGCGTCCAGGGTCGGCACCACGACGCCCGAATACCGAGTCATGAACTCTTCGACCGCTGGCTGCGCGCGAAAAATGAATGCGAGCGCGCTGAGTGCGGTGGCTCCTAAAATCACGAACATCACAGCCCTCAACGCACGACGTTTTCGGCTCAGGTTTTCGCGTGCGCTCACGGCTTCGACGATACCGAACCCAACGAGGTGGGTGCGTCACGCACAAACGAACGAGGGCCCCGACTTTCGTCGAGACCCTCGCGGCAAGTAAGTCGAAGTGACTACTTGATGATCTTCGTGACCGTACCAGCGCCCACGGTGCGTCCACCCTCACGGATGGCGTAGCCGAGGCCCTCTTCCATGGCGATGGGCTGAATCAGCTCAACCGTCATGTCGGTGGTGTCACCAGGCATAACCATCTCCTTGCCCTCGGGCAGGGTGATGACGCCGGTGACGTCGGTGGTGCGGAAGTAGAACTGCGGACGGTAGTTTCCGTAGAACGGGTTGTGACGGCCACCCTCATCCTTGGAAAGGATGTAGGCGGTGCCTTCGAAGTTGGTGTGCGGCGTAACCGAACCGGGCTTCACGACAACCTGACCGCGCTCAACGTCTTCACGCTTGGTACCGCGAAGAAGAAGACCACAGTTCTCGCCGGCCCATGCCTCGTCGAGCTGCTTGTGGAACATCTCGATACCAGTGACCGTGGTCTTCTGCGTCGGGCGAATGCCGACGATTTCGACCTCGGAGTTGATGGCGAGGGTGCCACGCTCGGCGCGACCGGTAACGACCGTTCCACGACCGGTGATGGTGAAGACGTCCTCGATCGGCATGAGGAACGGCTTGTCCTTGTCACGCACGGGGTCGGGGATCGACGAGTCAACGGCCTCCATGAGGTCGAGGATGGACTGGGTCCACTTCTCGTCGCCTTCGAGTGCCTTGAGGCCCGAGACGCGCACGACGGGAGCGTTGTCGCCGTCGAAGCCCTGGCTCGAGAGCAGCTCACGAACTTCGAGCTCAACGAGCTCGAGGATTTCTTCGTCGTCCACCATGTCGGCCTTGTTCAAGGCGACGAGCAGGTAGGGAACACCAACCTGCTTGGCGAGAAGAACGTGCTCGCGAGTCTGAGCCATCGGGCCGTCGGTCGCAGCAACCACGAGGATTGCGCCGTCCATCTGAGCAGCACCGGTGATCATGTTCTTGATGTAGTCCGCGTGGCCGGGAGCATCAACGTGAGCGTAGTGACGCTTGGGGGTCTCGTACTCAACGTGCGAGATGTTGATGGTAATACCGCGCTGACGTTCTTCGGGAGCCGAGTCAATCGACGCGAAGTCACGCTGAACGTTGGTGGGCGACGGGTACTTGTCGGCGAGAACCTTGGAAATAGCCGCGGTGAGCGTCGTCTTTCCGTGGTCAACGTGACCGATGGTACCGATGTTTACGTGCGGCTTAGTCCGCTCGAATTTGGCCTTAGCCACTTGGTCCTCCTCAGGACATTCGTGCGGTTGTCTTCGAATTTCTCCGCCGGCAACCGCAATGATTACCGATTTATGTTACTTGACTTGACTTAGGCGAGTTACTCGCCCTTGTTCTTCTGCACGATCTCGTCGGCGACAGCCTTCGGGACCTCTGCATAACTGTCGAACGTCATCGAGTACACGGCGCGGCCCGAGGTCTTCGAGCGCAGGTCGCCAACGTATCCGAACATTTCCGACAGCGGGACAAGGGCGCGAACTACCTTCACACCCGTGGCATCCTCCATGGACTGAATCTGTCCACGTCGGGAGTTGAGGTCGCCGATGACGTCACCCATGTACTCCTCGGGAGTACGAACTTCCACAGCCATCAGAGGCTCGAGAAGAACGGGGTCAGCCTTACGTGCTGCCTCCTTGAAGGCCATAGAGCCTGCAAGCTTGAACGCCATTTCTGACGAGTCGACGTCGTGGTAGGCACCATCAACGAGGATGCCCTTGACGCCAACCATGGGGTAGCCGGCGAGCACGCCGACGGCCATCGCGGCCTGGAAACCAGCATCCACCGACGGAATGTATTCACGAGGAACACGTCCACCGGTTACCTGGTTGGAGAATTCGTAGGTCTTGTCGGGAGTCACTTCGAGCGGCTCGAGCGAGATCTGCACCTTGGCGAACTGACCTGAACCACCGGTCTGCTTCTTGTGGGTGTAGTCGTGCTTCTCGACCTTGCGACGAATCGTCTCGCGGTAAGCAACCTGCGGCTTTCCGACGTTGGCCTCCACGTTGAATTCGCGACGCATGCGGTCGACGAGGATGTCGAGGTGGAGCTCGCCCATACCCGAGATCACGGTCTGACCGGTCTCCTGGTCTTGCTCCACGCGGAAGGTCGGGTCTTCTTCAGCCAGCTTCTGGATGGCCGTTCCGAGCTTCTCCTGGTCTGCCTTGGTCTTCGGCTCAATAGCTACCGAGATGACTGGCTCCGGGAACGACATCGACTCGAGCACAACCTGGTGATCCGGGTCACACAGCGTGTCCCCCGTGGTCGTGTCTTTCAGTCCGATGACGGCGTAGATGTGACCGGCGGTCATGTTCTCGACCGGGTTCTCCTTGTTGGCGTGCATCTGGAAGATCTTGCCGATGCGCTCCTTCTTGCCCTTCGTTGCGTTGGCAACCTGGGCTCCGGAGTCAACCTGACCGGAGTACACGCGAACGTAGGTCAGACGACCGAAGAACGGGTGGACCGCAACCTTGAAGGCAAGGCCGGCAAACGGGTCGGTCGAGATCGGGTGACGCTCGATGATCTTCTCTTCGTCGCGCACGTCGTGACCCTGCGTTGCAGGAACGTCGAGCGGACTGGGGAGGTAATCAACGACGGCGTCGAGCATCGGCTGAACACCGCGGTTCTTGAACGCCGAGCCACAGAGTACGGGGTAGATCTCAGAGTTGATGGTCATCTTGCGGATGGCCTTCTTGATTTCGGCAACCGAGAAGTCGGTGTCACCCTCGAGGAAACGACCGAGGAGGTCGTCGTCGCCTTCGGCAACGGTCTCGATGAGCTTCTCGCGGTATTCGTTCGCCTTGTCAACGAGGTCAGCCGGGATCTCTTCGATCTCGTACTTGGCACCCATCGCAACGTCACCCTTGGCGTCACCGCGCCACGTGAGCGCACGCATCTCAACGAGGTCGACGACACCTTCGAAGGTGTTCTCGAAACCAATCGGCAGCTGAATCACGAGTGGCTTGGCACCGAGGCGGTTGATGATCGTGTCGACCGTGAAGTAGAAGTCGGCACCGAGCTTGTCCATCTTGTTGACGAAACAGATGCGCGGAACGTCGTACTTGTCGGCCTGGCGCCACACCGTCTCCGACTGAGGCTCCACACCTTCTTTACCGTCGAACACCGCAACCGCACCGTCGAGCACGCGGAGCGAACGCTCCACCTCGACGGTGAAGTCAACGTGACCGGGCGTGTCGATGATGTTGATCTGGTTCTTGTTCCAGAAGCAGGTGGCAGCAGCGGAGGTAATGGTGATACCGCGCTCCTGCTCCTGCGCCATCCAGTCCATCGTGGCAGCGCCATCGTGAACCT
>Ga0114976_10000614_pt1 | contig 22335 bp, 31 predicted proteins | sample S_130805_EF_Meta_FD_87319 | JGI IMG/M metagenome (GOLD analysis project Ga0114976, IMG submission 87319) | Freshwater microbial communities from Lake Simoncouche, Canada to study carbon cycling - S_130805_EF_MetaG | ecosystem: Environmental > Aquatic > Freshwater > Lake | place: Lake... | reverse complement strand
CCTAACAAACAATTTAGATTTGTTGAAGAAGAGTCAGAAGCCGATGCACTTGCAGGAGCATATGTAAAAGATCCAATACCAGGTTTATATAAATGGATCTATGACTTAGATTTAACGTCACTATATCCAAGCATCATCATGAGTTTGAATATTTCACCAGAAACTAAAATAGGTGTTATTTCAAATTGGAATCAAGAATGCTTATTGAACGATGAAACGCACCAAGCTAAATTTGTTGATGGTACATATGTACAAGATGTTAAGCAATGGTTGCAAGACAAACGGCATACTGTTGCAAGTAATGGTGCAGTATATCGAACAGACATCAAAGGCTTCTTACCAGCAATTCTTGAAAAATGGTTTGATGAACGGGTTACATATAAAAACAAACGAGATGAATATGCAGTTGGAACAGAAGAATATAAATTCTACGATGCATTGCAATTAACGCAAAAAGTATTGCTTAATTCATTTTACGGAGTATTAGGACTTAAAACATTTAGATTTCATGATTTGGATAATGCAGGTGCAATTACTGCTACTGGTCAAAGTGTAATTAAATTTTCAGCAAAGGTAATTAACAATCATTATGCAAAAGAAACGGGACAAGATCATTTTATTAATGCAACCAATGGTAAAGCAGAATTTGCTTTTTACACAGATACAGATTCAACATTTGTATCTAGCTTACCACTTATTGAAAAACGTTTTCCTGGATTTGATGAATCAGATGAACAATTTATGATTGACCAAACCAATGCAATTGCATCGGAAGTACAAAAGTTAGTAAACACAATGTATGACCGATATGCTGTTGTATTTCACAATACCGATTCACATCGTTGGCAAATCAAACAAGAATATGTTGCAAAGTCTGGTTTATGGATTGCTAAAAAGCGATATTCACAATGGGTTATTTTTAAAGAAGGTAAACCTACGGATAAACTTGATATTAAAGGATTAGATGTTGTTAGATCATCATTCCCAGAAGATTTCAAAAAAATCATGAAAGAAACATTGTGGCACGTGTTAAAGGAAAAAGATAAAACCGAAACTACGGATATGATTCACAAATTTAAATCTGGATTGAAATCATCTCCGGTATTGAATGTAATGAAGAATTCTGGAGTCAAAGAAATATCAAAATTCACAAAAGGTCGCAAACCATTTACCGGATATGAAAAAGGTACTCCGGCACATGTTAAAGCTGCAATCAATTTCAATGATTTATTGTCAATGTATAAAATTCGAGATATTCAACCTATTCAAAATGGCGAAAAGGTAAAATGGGCATATTTGTCAGATAATCCATTTGGCTTTGATACCATTGCATTGCGAGGATATGAAGATCCACAGCAAACCATTGATTTCGTTGCACAATATATTGACCGCAATAAAATCTTTGAAAAGGAATTGAAAAATAAACTTGATGATTTTTATGCTGCAATGAATTGGGGTGCATTTCCAGAAAATAATTCAGTAGCAAAATTCTTTTCATTTGGAAAATAAGAATAAATTCATTATAATATAGTATGATTGGTTATAGAACGCATTGGTATGGTAAAGAAGTTGAAGGACGCTTTACTGATATCGAAACATTGTTTATTGCAGATGTCAAAGCAATGTATGAAAAATTAGCACCATGTGCACACATTTATTTTTGTTCTCCAGCAACAGAACAATTAATTAAAAATCAATCATGGGATTCGGTATTTGCAATGATAACGGATACTACATTTGTTACAATTGAAGTTACTCCTGGTATGTTAAAACACGTACCACCTATGATTAGAATTAGAGCACACATTTTATTGATGTTAGATTGTGAAGATGCTGCATTGTTAAAACAAACAGATAGCATCAAAGTTGTGTATGCAGATTATTCTTTGTATTGCACAACGGTTCACAATATGCAACATGTTACTCCAGATGACTATAAATTTGATAGACAATGAAGATAGGACTTATTGCCGGTAGCTTCGATGTATTACATCCAGGCTACATTGAAATGTTTGAACAAATGGAAGATGAATGTGATCAGGTATGGGTATTGCTCCAAACTGATCCAACGATTGAACGTCCTGAAAAAATGAAACCAGTTCTTTCAGTTAAAGATCGAACATCAATGTTGATTGCATTGCGACACGTTAATCATGTTATTCCATATACATTGGAATCGGAATTGCATTATAAATTAAAGCGATTTGCTGAAAACAAATCCGCCGAATATGTTCGTTATTTAGGTGATGATTACATCGGAAAGAAATTTACGGGCGATGATTTAGATCTTCCAATTCAATACTTAAGCAGAGACCACGGTTGGTCAACAACTAAATATAAAAAATTAATAGCAGATGAAGTACAGCGTAGTAGTAACATTTAGTATCGAAGGGTTTCATTGTTGGCCCGCTGCAAAGGATGTCTTTCCGGAAGTAGCATTCTTATCTGACAGACATAGACACATGTTTGGATTCCGATGTTATGCAACAGTAACGCATACGGATCGAGATGAAGAATTTATTTTATTGAATCGCAAGATACAAAAAGGACTTAGAATTGGGTTTACATCTCAGATAACTAATGTATTAGAATTTGACTCAATGTCGTGTGAAATGATTGGCGAATGGTTATTAGATTCATTTCCATCATTATACAAAGTAGAAGTTTGGGAGGATTGGGAAAATGGAGCAATAATTGAAAGATAAGATGAAAATATATTTAGTAGACATAGAATCAGTTCCAACTCGTTATACTTGCGAATGGAAAACGCATATTCCACAATTGCTTCGAGATAATGGATTTGATGTTGAAGTAGTTGAGGGCGACACCACAATTCCAGAAGCTGCAACACCAGGTGCCTTTTTGAATTTTGGTGGTACCAATATGTATAAGTCAACGCAAGTACATAAATTGGCATCGTGGTTTACGCAAGGAAAAATACAAGCAGGTGACCATATCATTTTTACAGATGCTTGGCACCCGGGTATTATCAATGTAAAGTATATGAGTGAACTTTTAAATATCCCCGTTGTAACGCACGGACTTTGGCACGCGGGTTCATATGACCCAAATGATTTTTTAGGGCGTCTCATAGGAGATAAACCATGGATTAGATATGCCGAACAAGCAATGATATCATCATTCAATCATAATTGGATAGCAACTACATCACATTACAATCAAATTCACAAAATATACGATATTGCATTTACATCTAGATCTTTTAATAAGACAGGTTGGCCTATGGAGTATACGCGCGATACGATTGTGCCAAAGTCATGGAATGAAAAACAAAACATCATCGTATTCCCACATCGAATTGCCCCGGAAAAGCGTTTAGATTTATTTGAAGAATTATCGATGCGACCAGAATTAGCACATTATCAATTTTGCGTTGCAATGCACATGAATCTAACTAAACCGGAATATCACGAATTGCTTCAACGTGCACGATTTGCAATATCATTTGCAGATCAAGAAACATTGGGTATTTCAATGTATGAAGCGGCTTGTGCAGGAGCATGTCCAATTGTTCCAAATCGATTATCATATACAGAAATGTATGACCCAATGTTTAAACAAGCAGACAGTGTAGATGAAGCGGTAGCAGCAATATTGCGATATGAACAACATAATGTAACTGGACAAGTTGCACAACTAGTAGACAAATTACATAATAACTTTTTTTCAGCAACTAAATTAATTAATAAACTAAAGGAATACGATGAGCGAAAATAAAAGATTCATATACTTTCCATCTTTATCTGCAGGATCCATGGTATCTGCATTTAAGAAAGATATGAAGTTCTCAAGCGGCGATCCAGTAAAATTCTTTGATTCTAGATATCCCGCAGAATGGAGACATCCATACTTTCTGGTTACGGCAGGACATCATTACAAGAAAATGGATTTTCGCGATCAATTGGGATTAGAAAAAGATGTGCTTGTATTTGGTGACTCGGGCGGGTATCAGATTGCAACGGGTGCATTACCATATAGCAATGAATTACGAGAAAAGATTTTTCATTGGTTAGAAGCAAACAGCGATGTAGCGGCTAACTTGGATATTCCACCTAAGACAAAGTATCGAAATAAATTTGCAGAGTGTGCAGATATTAGTTTTGATAATTTTGCTTGGTTTGAAAAACATCAAAGCGGCAAGACAAAATTCTTAAACATGTTGCAAGGTTCAAATACTGATGAATATACTTGGTGGTATCATAAATTTAAGCATTTTGATTTTCAAGGATGGGCAATTGGAGGTCCGCAGAAATTAGTTGATTTCATGTTTGCAGTTTCATTAATGCTCAAAGAAAGAGAATTTGAAAATAAACGATTAGAATATGTTCACTTGTTAGGCATTAGCAAAATATCAGATTTCTTTATTTTGGCTACATTGCAAAAATTGATGAATGCGCATACCGGAAACCGAATCTATATAACAACGGATTCTAGTTCGCCAGGACAATATCCAGTATTTGGAACTTATCTCCATTCAACAAATTACAAATCACAAACATTCTCAGAATTGTATTTTCCAAAGAATGCTGAATATCGCAGACAGGCACATATTCGTCAAGGTAAAACGGGTGAAGTTGCAATTGACTTAACACAACATGTACCTTGTGCATTAGGTTGTCCAGCTTGTACGGATTTTACTTATGATTTATTAGGTGGAAAGACAGATGCAGGTTTGGATCGGTATTCGCAGGAAGCTATGCCTAGAATGGTTGTTCATAATACACATTTGTATGTACAAGCTGCAAATGAAATCAATCAAATGGTTGATAGTCACGTAGAATTGTTAGAAACAGTAATACCAAGAGACTTATACGATGTAATTTTATCATTACATGAAATGTTTGCAGATCCAGATTCGGCTCCGCAAGTATATGAAAAATACATCAAAACATATAAAAAATTCGGTGGTAGCAGTATATCAACCACTGATGCAGAAAATTTTAATAAATTCTTTACATTTTAAATTGGAATAAATAATGGAAAAAAGCAAGTTACAATCGTTCATTAATCGTTATTATTTAGCAGGGAACTGCGAAGCGGTTATTTTAAAAGAACAAACAGATTCAATTAATTGCGAATTGATTGATATGGATCAAACCGTAGTAGGTAAAATTAAATGGAATACGACTCCTTTTATGAAAGGTATGTTGGGTATTAACCATACCGGAGCATTGATTAAAATGTTAGGTGCATTGGGTGAAAATATTTCAATTGATGTAAAAGATGCCGCAGGTAAGAATTATGCTATGAAAATTTCAGAAGGTAGCACACAGGCAACTTTTATGTTGGCTGACACGACAGTTATTCCTGCAGTACCATCGATTAACGCAGAACCTGAATATCAAGTTACTATTCCGGTTAATGAAGAATTCATTAGCAAATTTATCAAAGCAAAAAATGCATTACCTGATGCAAAGAATTTTGCAGTGCAAGTAATTAATGGACAAGTAAAATTCATTATCAATTACACGACAGTAAATGCAGATAATATTTCGTTTGAAGTTGGTCCTACCAATATTGTCAATATGGATCCGGTTTGTTTTTCGGCAGACAAATTAAAAGAAGTACTTGTAGCAAATCGTGGTGATTCGGGAGAATTAAAAGTATCTCCAGATGGATTATCTAGAATTGAATTTAAAGGCTCAGATTTTGAATCAACCTATTGGTTAGTAATGTTACAAAATTAATATGATAGTACAAGTAATAAATCAGTCATTAAACACGTTGCCGGTATATGAAACGCCTCAAAGTGCGGGTATGGATATAAAATGTACAGAACAGATTGTATTGAATCCGGGAGAACGAGTATTGGCAAAAACAGGGTTGTTTGTACAAATACCTGCAGGATTTGAAATTCAAGTTCGACCTCGTAGCGGATTGGCATTGAAACATGGAGTAACCGTATTGAATGCTCCAGGAACCATTGATTCCGATTACCGCGGCGAAATTGGTGTAATTTTAATTAATCATGGCAGCACGGTTGTGGAATTTGCAAAAGGAGACCGAATAGCACAGTTAGTAATGGCTCGGGTCGAACGAATAGAATGGGAATTAACTGAATCATTAACGGGAACAAAACGCGGCCATCACGGATTTGGATCAACAGGTGTATAACATGATAGGACAACAAGAAAATACGCTCTGGGTAGAATCAGTTCGCCCAGACACATTAGACGGATATATAGGAAATGAACACATTATTGAAAAAGTTAAAATTTTTATTTCTAATGGCGATGTTCCGCATCTATTATTTTATGGATCAGCTGGAACTGGTAAAACGACGTTGGCAAAAATAATTGCAAACAGCGTAGATGCAGATTTAATGTATATCAATGCATCTGATGAAAACTCAGTAGATGCCGTACGAGATAAAATTAAGCGATATGCATCTACAGTAGGATTTCGACGTTGGAAAATTATTATTTTAGATGAAGCTGACTATTTGACACCAAATGCCCAAGCTGCGCTTCGCAATTTAATGGAAACATATAGCAAAACAACTAGATTTATCTTAACATGTAACTATGTTGAAAAAATTATTGATCCGATTCAATCTCGTTGTCAAACATTTGCTATTACTCCACCAAATAAATCAGATGTTGCAAAGCGATTGGTTGCAGTATTAGATGAAAAGGGTGTTACTTATGACATCAAGGATATTGCTGCAATTATCAATGCATCATATCCAGACATCCGCCGTGCAATTAATGCAGCACAAGCATCCGTTGTCAATGATACATTGCAATTAGATAAAGCAAGTGCAATACAAGCTAATTACATGACAGAAATATTGGAGATTCTTAAAAATTCAAAAGATAAAAAGGCATCGTTCAACAAAATACGGCAAGTAATTGCAGACAGCAAAGTACGAGACTTTACTCCAATGTATACTTTTTTATATGACAATTTAGATGATTTCGCACATGGTCACATTGCACCTTGCATTTTGATTATTGCAGAAGCACAATTCAAAGATGCAAATGTAGTAGACAAAGAAATCAATATAATGGCAATGTTTGTAAATCTATTAGGAGAATTATGAGTAAATTAAATGTTAATATTGGTCCAAACGATATGCAACCAATTAGTTGCAAAGAATGCAACGGAATGTATTTTCGTCAAGTAATGGCAATCAATAAAGTAAGCAAATTTTTAACTGGTGCGGACAAAGATACAATGGTTCCTATTCCAGTATTTAGATGCGATGATTGTGGTGCAATTCCGGAAGAATTTCAACCAATTAAAGTTAAAAAGTAATGTCGATATCATATCATAAAAGCACAGTAACCATCGTGTTTAAAACATCGAATCGCAGCAATGCAAAAACAAAAATGAAATCGTTTCGCAACAAATCTATAGATGATATTTTAGATGCAAAGCGTATTGTTGGCGTTCCCGATTCGGCTGTGATTTTAGAATTAGGTATCGGCAAACAATTGGAAGAACAATATCGTAACAAATATAAATTATAATAAATGGCAGAAGAAAAGAAAGGTGCAACAATTTTTGATTTGATAGGTGGATTAACTGATAAAAAACGAGAATGGTCAAAATGGTCTGAATCAGATCAGAAGAAATTTTCTCCGTTTATCGTAAATCGATGGTTATCAATGCGTATGGAATTAACGGAATTAATCAATGAATTTCAAACATATACCATTGGACAATTACGACCACAAGAAACTTATAAATTATATCACGACCTTCTGCCTACCAATAAAAGTTTTGCAAAATACATCAAAGGCAAATCGGAAGATAAGTATGATAAAGCGTTGCTTGCACAAATAGCAGAACATTATCAGGTAAGTCGAACCGAAGCTGCCGATTATGTAGATTTGATGGATAAACTTCAATGTGAACGCATCTTATCAATGTATGGTTATAGTGATGGGGACAAGAAAAAATTATTGAAAGGAATCAAATGAATATACATACCCAATCGCATTACAAAGGTGCCAATAGCCTTTATAAATTTGCCGAAGAGTGGGGCTTGAATGCCTATGAATTTGATATCATTAAACGCATCGTACGCTGTCGACATAAAGGATCGTTTGGACATGATTTAATCAAAACCAAAGATTTAATCGATATATACTTGCAAGAACAAGTACATAATTATTTGGATTCTAACAAATAATTTCTTATTTTATAATATGAAACAAGGAAATTATATCAATCCCGTATATAAACTATCGATACGAGATGCCCAAACGGTTCCTAGAAAAATATCTTATTCACAATGGTCAATGTATGAACGTTGTCCACTTTCTTGGAAGTTAGCATATATTGATGGTTTAGCTCCATTTCAAGCATCAATTGATACTGTATTCGGTACGGCATTTCACGAAACATTTCAACATTTCCTAACCGTAATGTATACAGATTCTGTTAAGAAGGCAGAAGAATTGAATCTTCGTTCAATATTGCAAAGCAAGCTTCGAGATGAATATGCTCGATGTGTGCAAGAAATGGGAGGACAACATTTTTCTAATCCGTTGCAATTAGCAGAATATTTAGAAGATGGTGCTGCTATTTTACAATGGTTTTTGAAACGACGTTCACAATATTTTTCAAGCAAAGATTGGGAACTAGTTGGCATTGAAATTGAATTATGTCAACAAGCATCATCCAAGAATTCTTCAGTATATTGGTATGGATTTATCGACGTTGTTTTGCGTCATGCTCCAACTAATAAGATTGTGATATATGACATTAAGACATCGCGTAATGGTTGGAATAAAAATGCCAAATCAGATTCAATGAAAGCTGCACAGCTGGTTGCATATAAGAATTATTTTGCCGAGCAATTTGGTATTCCGAAAGAAAATATTGATGTTGAATTTTTTATTGTTAAACGCAAGATTGTTGAAGAATCAATGTTTCCGCAGAAGCGCGTACAAAATTTCAAACCATCTGCGGGTTCGGTGACGCAAAAGAAAGTGCATCGGCAGATTGAAGCATTTGTTGAATCTTGTTTCGATGCCGAAGGCAATAAGAATGCCGATAGGCCATATATGGCAATTGCTGGTAAAGGTTCTACGAATTGCAAATATTGTCCTTTTAAAACTGATTATGAACGTTGTCCAAAAGAAAATAGGATTCGTGAATAAAATTCATTATAATAAGTTATGGTTAAGTGGACACATAAACATGTATATGTATATGAATTTGTAATGCAAAATCATCCTACATGGTCTGGTGAATCTACATGTTCAATGCAATATTCATTGTGCACGAATATCGATGGGCCCGATCATAAAGAAAATAGAAAAACATTGGAACAAATGCTTCGTTTAGTATACGGACATTATCCAAAAGGTGTTAAATTTGTACGAGAAAAAAAATGAAACGAGTTGCGGTCATTGGAAATACAGATTGGCAAAACAAAAGAAAGATTCAAGAAACTCTTCAAATGTTAAAACGAAAGTTTGGAGATGACTTGATATTAGTTGGTGCAGGTGGAAGCGAAGGTGCAAACAATATGGTTAGAAAATATGCATTGGAATTTGGCATACAATATGAAGAATATAATCCTTCATTTTCAGGACATAATATGTATTCAGCAATGCCAGAGTCATATTATGGTAAACCATATCATTTTTCACAATTACATCATCGCATGCAACTTATTGCAGAACGATGTGATTACATGATGATTTTAAGCAATCAAATGCAATTAGATCCAGTATTACAAACTGCCTGGACTCGCACTAAAAAGTTAAATAAACCTGTGGTTATATTAGGTTAAACCATATTTATAATAAAGTTACAAAGGAAATAAATGGAGTTACCAAAGTTAAGAAAAATCGATCCAAACAAGCTCAAGAAAAAGAAAATTTTATTATTAGCTGACGATTTTCGTTTACCATCGGGTATCGGAACAATCAGTCGTGAAATTATTTTCAACACCGTACATCATTATGATTGGGTACAATTAGGCGGAGCATTAAAACACCCAGAAGCTGGACAAGCTTTTGATTTATCTGTAACGGTTGCAGCAGAAACAGGTGTAGCAGATGCATCTGTTAAAATTATTCCATGGAACGGATATGGTGATAGAAACATCGTAATGGCAATCATTAATCAAGAACAGCCAGATGCAATATTTCATTTTACTGATCCAAGATATTGGACATGGTTGTATGCGATTGAACATGAAATTAAAACAACGTATAATATTCCTATTGTATATTATTCAATTTGGGATGATTTACCATATCCAATGTGGAATGCACCATATTACGCAAGTTGTGATTTAATTATGGGTATTAGCAAACAATCTGATAACATTCATCGCGAAGTACTTACTCAAAATGGATTTGATATTGTAGATTATGATTCAAATGATTCTGTACCGCAAGATGTAAAATGGAACCAAATTATTACAGGATTTGTGCCCCACGGATTAAATCATAACACGTTTAAACCATTATCGCAGGATGATACCATATACAAACAAATGCATGAAAACATTAAAATTAAAAATGATGTTGATTTTGTAGTATTTTGGAATAATCGAAACATACGAAGAAAACAACCAGGAGATTTAATTTTAGCATTCAAAACATTTGTAGATGCATTACCAGAAGAAGAACGGAATCGAGTTGCATTATTAATGCATACGCAGCCAATAGACGAAAATGGTACGGATCTTCGAGCAGTGCATCGAGCTATTGCTCCTGATTGTAAAGTATTGTTTTCAGAACAAAAATTAATGCCAAATGAATTAAATGCAATGTATAATGTTGCAGATGTAGTAGTTAATATTGGTAGCAACGAAGGTTGGGGACTAAGTTCAACCGAAGCAATATTATCAGGAACACCTATCATTAATAACGTAACTGGTGGATTGCAAGATCAATGTGGTTTTGTTGATGAAAATGATGAATGGATACGATTTGACGGAAAATTTGCAACAAATCATACCGGAAAATACAAATTGCACGGAATATGGGCAAAACCAGTATTTCCAAGTAATCGATCTTTGCAAGGTTCTCCTCCGACTCCATATATTTTTGATGATAGAGTTCGTTTCGAAGATGTTGCCGATGCAATTCGATATTGGTATGACACACCAGAAACGCTTCGAGAATCAATGGGACAATCAGGTAGAGAATGGTGTTTGAAAAACGGACTTACGGCAGAACAAATGGGTCAAAAAATGATTCATATGATTGATTATCTATTTAATTCGAAGCGAGAAAATAGAGCAAGATATACATTAAATAAAGTTACAAAAACAACATATAAAAACATAGGAATTGTAGAATAATGAGATCGGTTATAATAGCATCACCAGTAGCAACACAATCCGGGTATGGACATCATGCACGCGAGATTATTGCAAATTTTATAGAACAACGAAGCTCCGAATGGGATATTAAATTGGTTTCATTACCATGGGGACATACTCCATTTACATATCCCATTCCGTTAGATTGGAATCGACGCATTGTTCAATTGCCATTAACCGCACAGCCAGATATCTGGGTACAAATTACAGTACCTAATGAATTTCAAGCAGTTGGTAAATACAATATTGGAGTTACTGCAGGAACTGAAGGAGATATATGTCCAGAAGCATGGATTGATAATTTGAATGCAATGCAATTAGTTATCGTTCCAAGCGAATTTACCAAACAAGTATTTATTAATACATCGCAAAAACACAATAAACCAATAACAACGCGTATTGAAGTAATTCCTGAATATTTTGATGACCAAATTTACAACAACAAAGTAAATGGTCAATTGACAATATTGGATCAAATTGCAGAACCATTTACATTTTTATCAGTAGGACATTGGTTGCAAGGACAAGTTGGCGAAGATCGTAAAAATATTAGTGGATTGATTCATTGTTTTTTTAATACATATAAAAATCAAAAAGATGCTCCGGCACTTATATTGAAAACAAGCGGTGCTACTTATTCTGTAATGGATAGGATGGAGATTGAATCTAGAATAAATCAAATACGAGATATGTTTGGTAACGAAAAACTTCCAAATGTATACTTATTACATGGCGATTTAACGGATGAAGAAATGAATCTTTTATATAATCATCCAAAAGTTAAAGCCATGGTGTCATTTACAAAAGCAGAAGGATTTGGTCGACCATTATTAGAATTTTCAACAACCGGAAAGCCGATTATTGCTCCACATTATTCCGGACAAGCAGATTTCTTGAAAAAAGATTTTATTTGTGCATTACCAGGCGGTATGACTGATATACATGATACAGCTCGAAATGAATTTTTAATAAAAGGAGCTAAATGGTTTACGCCTGATTATGGATATGCTGGCAAAATGTTTAAAGAAGTGCAAAAAAATTACAAAAAATGGCAAGAATTAGCAAAACGTCAACGTTATTTTGTAAATTCAACATTTACTAAAACTGCAGTGGCATCAGTATATGAAAACATATTAAATATAGTAGATGAAAATTTACAAGCAATTCCAAAACCAATTGAATTGAAATTGCCATCATTAAAAAAAATTGAAGCATGAAAATAAGTTATGCTATTACGGTTTGCAATGAGTTTATAGAAATTCAGCGACTGTTAAATTTTTTATTAAAACACAAAAGACCTCAAGATGAGATAGTAGTCTTAGTTGATATGACAAAGAACGAACCAACATCAGAGTTACTAGGTTACTTACACGGACTAAGTAGTAGTAACTATATTACCCTATCGGAGGGTATATTCAACAACCACTTTGCTGATTGGAAGAATCATCTTATCAAATCATGCAAAGGAGACTATATCTTTCAGATAGATGCTGATGAGTATCCGAATGAGCTCCTAATCAGTCATCTTCCCGATCTACTAGAACTTAATCCAGATAACGAAGTGTACTTAGTACCTCGTGCTAATACGGTAGAAGGACTGACTGAAGAGCATGTTCAGAAATGGGGTTGGCATGTAATGGCTAATGGGCATATCAATTGGCCAGACTATCAATGGAGAATTTGGAAAAACAAACCAGAGATCAAGTGGGTCAATAAGGTGCATGAGAAATTGGATGGCTTTAGGACATATTCAATGCTTCCAGCAGATACACAAGCTTTTTGTTTGTATCACCCAAAGACTATTGATCGACAAGAAAAACAAAACGCTTATTACGATACATTATGAAAAAACAAGAAACATATGTAGATTTAGAACGAAGTGCATTACAGCAAAAAATTCAAAATGATATTATACGTGATATAAAACAATTAATTAAACAATACCCAAATGATAAAGAATTGGGTGCTGCTATACGAGCATATTTTATTGAAAGTAAATAATGATAACACATTGTATTTCTACATATAACAATCTTCCGTATTTAATACTAGCAATTCAGTCGGTAAGAAAAAATAGTTATTTTAAAGATGCGCCATTTATAATACATGCAGAAAATTGTACAGACGGTACTAATGAATGGTTATTTGAAAATCGTGATAAATACAACCTGACTTTATTGATTGAGCCAAATAATGAAATGGTAAGGGGTATTGGCGGCGGAATGAATATATGTGCAGACCATGTTGAAACAGAATATATTAATTTTTTACATTCAGATTTCTATGTTGCAAAAAATTGGGATATTGAACTTTTAAAATTTCATGAACAATATCCAGCAGAAAAGCTTTGGGTCAATTCTTTTAGGATTGAACCTAATATGTTTAATTCTCCAACTAGATATGGAACGCATTTAGTAGAATTAGATATGTTCGGCGCATATCATCACGATTTTCAAATTGAACAGTTTGAACCATGGGCTATAGAATTTTCTAATCAAAACAAAGAATATCAAATTCCTAAGGGGGAAGGCGTTTCTGGATTAGTTAAAAAATCAGTATGGAACGAAGTAGGCGGAAATGATGCATTATTTGCTCCCACATCTTGGGATGACCATGATTTGTTTTTACGCATGTTACAAAATGATGTGCGATTCATATTACCTGCGTCATCGATTGTTTGGCATTTTGGCGCACGCGGGTCACATCGTTTAGAAGAAAACAACGGACAATCTTCAGAACGTCAAAGAAAAGCTGAAGCTGAGAATTCTAGAAAATGGTTTTCAAAATGGGGACGTATGCCGCAATTTGACGAATATGGAATGATTAAAAAGTTTTGATATGAAAGTGTTAATCGTAGCTACGGATATGCGTAGTTTTTTAGATTTAAAGAATGTTGTTATTGAATTAGGAAATCAACAAATAGATTATTTCTTTTTATACAGTCAACATCCAACTAGACAGTTTCCGTCACACAACTTAAATGCATTTTCATATGATACCAATGTTAAAATGGAAACTGCTGCATATGATTCAAAAACATTAGGCATATCTCTACCATTTGTCCCAGATTTATTATTGATAACTAACGAAAACTGGGAACCAGAAAAACATATACTATGGGAATTTAAACAAGTTGGTTCAATTATTGCATGCATTGAAAATACAACTTGGTTAGTTGGCACAATTAAATCTAGATTGGAAATGTTATCTAGAATGAGTTTTCCTACAAATTGCATTGATATCTTTTTTGAAAATTCCAATTGGAGTTTAGAAACAAAAGAATTATGCGGATGGCATAATTTTAAATCAGTTGTTGTTGGCAATCCAAAATATGATAATCTGCAAATACAATCTACTGCAAATGATGGCATTTTGATTTTCGGAACCATGGAAAAGGAATCTAAAATACGAATTCATGATATCTTACGGCGTTTAAATAAACTTGATCAAAAAATATATTATAGACCGCATCCGGGAGAATCCATTGATAACTTTGAATATAACAATATTGAATTGATTACGGATTCGTTGAAAGTTCCGCAAATTGCAGCAAATACTAAAGTTCATTTATCTAATATCAGTATATCTGCATATTATTCTACAATTTATAATAAACAATACATTTCAATTGATGAATTTATTGGTCGCAATGATGATTTAGAATTAGATTTCTTTAAAGGATCTGAATATGACTTTTGGGCACCAATTATCAAAGTTAATTCTTGGAATGATTTTGTTTCAAAGATAGGAACCGATCGAATTGATATTTTACAACAACGATATGCAGATTTAAAACATTGTGTTGTACAATATCATAATGATTTGGATATTGATAACATTAAACACATTGTGTTAGATTCAAAATTATTTGATGAATATTCAGATAGTAATGCATCAATGCGCATAGTAAATTACATAAAAAATATATGAATATATACGTAGACATAGACGAAACAATCTGTAATTATCAAGGAGAACGCAGATATGATTTAGCAGTTCCTATCTTGGAAAATATTGAAAAAATCAATATATTATATGAAGAAGGACATGAAATTACATATTGGACCGCGCGCGGTTCGGTTACGGGAATAAATTGGTTTGATATAACTAAAACGCAATTAGACACTTGGGGATGTAAATATCATAAACTTATTACAGGTCAAAAACCTGCATATGATTTGTTAATATGTGATAAAACAAAAAGGATAGAAGAAATATGAAACAAACTTATATTATTGCTGAAATTGGAATCAATCATAATGGTGATTTAAATATAGCAAAACGATTGATTGACATTGCAGCATTATCTGGGTGCGATGCAGTTAAATTCCAAAAACGAAATCCAGATGTATGTGTCCCGGAACATCAAAAAAATGTTATGCGCGATACGCCATGGGGAACTATGACATACTTAGAATACAAATATCGAGTTGAATTTGAAAAAGAAGAATATGATGAAATTGATCGATATTGTATAGAAAAAGGAATTAAGTGGTCAGCATCACCATGGGATATGGATTCATTGGAATTTTTAATGCAATATGATCTTCCATTTATAAAATTACCATCGGCAATGTTAACTAATAATGAATTAGTAGAAGCATGTGCTAAATCTGGTAAAAAATTAATATTATCTACAGGAATGAGTACGGAAGAAGAAATTGATGTAGCTGTTGCATTGATTCGTAAACATACAGAAAATTTTGCGATATTGCATTGTAATTCAACGTATCCTGCACCAATTGCAGAATTGAACCTAAGTACTATCGAGACACTTAAAAATAAGTATAAATGCGAAGTAGGATATTCTGGACATGAATTTAGAATTGGTACAACGGTTGCTGCAGTTTATTTAGGAGCTACGATATTGGAACGACATATTACATTAGATAGAACAATGTGGGGTACGGATCATTTATCATCGGTAGAACCACAGGGTTTAATTAAATTAGTAAAAGGCGTGCGCGAATTGGAAGAAGCATTTGGCGATGGCATAATACAAGTAACGGAATCAGAAAAACCAATTAGAACTAAATTACGAGGATAAATGAATTTTAACAACAAAACAATATTCATTACCGGTGGCACTGGGTCATTAGGAAAGGCACTTATTAAACGATTAAAGCAATTCGATTGTACAATAATTGTTTATAGTAGAGATGAAGGCAAACAGGCATTAGAATTTGGACAAGACACGAGTATTATCAAAGTTATTGGAGACATTCGAGATTTTGATAAATTAAATGTTACATTGCGTAGATATAAACCAGATTACATCATACATACGGCAGCATTAAAACGTATTGATGATATGGAATTTTATCCAGATGAATGTGTTAAAACAAATATCAATGGATCGGAAAATGTTGCTCGTGCAGCATTAGAGAATGACATAAAAAAATGCATTTTAGTTTCAACAGATAAAGCTTGTCAGCCAGTTAACGTATATGGCTCTAGTAAATTTATTGCAGAACGCATATTTACTAATTATGATTATAATTCATCATCGACTATATTTGCATCAGTTCGTTATGGAAACGTAATTGCATCGCGAGGTTCATTCATTCCGCTTTGGATGGATATGATACAACAAGATCAAATACTTCGAGTTACGTCAGAATCAATGACTAGATTTTTATTTACATTGAATGATGCTGTAGATACCGTTTTGGGTGCGTTAGAACATACAGTTGGCGGAGAGGTATTCGTACCCCAGATTAATTCATATACATTGCCTACGTGCATCAATGCATTAGGACAAATGCTAAACAAACAACCAGTTACGGAATTGATGGGACTTCGTCCCGGAGAAAAATTGCATGAAGATATGCTAGCAATTACCGAATTGCCATTTACATATCAAGTTCCTGGAATTAATTTATTACAGATACGTCCACAATATACTAACAAACAACATCAAGATTTTGCAAAGTATGATGGCCCTGAATTTAATTCTGCGCTATGGGTTAAGGAAGATATTGATGAATTAGTTGAATTAATAAACAACGGGTTATCTTGTTAAGGAATATATGAAACAACTACAAGACATATGTATATTAGTCCAAGCAAGAATGGGCTCACAACGAGTACCTGGCAAAATGCTTCGTTCATTTGCTGATACAACATTAATGGATATTTTATTTGAAAAATTATCCAAATCAACAATTATTCCTAAATCAAACATTTATTTTTCGGCATATGAAGATGAATTAAAAGTGGTAGGAGAAAAACATGGTATTAATATATTCCATCGTTCAAAAGATTCGGCATTTGCTGAAACTGATATGAAATTGATTTATGAGTGGCACGATAAACTTCCGTTTAAATATGTTGTATTGATTAGTGCATGTAATCCTTTGTTAACAATTGAAACAATTGATGCATTTATTAAATCATTTATTGATTCTGATAAAGAAGGAGCTTTTGCTGTTTTTGAAAAGAAAACATATTATTGGGATAAACAAGGAAATGCTATTACTGATTGGGCAGGTGCTAATATTATGAATACTAAATTTGTTGAACCAATTTATGAAGCAGCACATTGTTTATATGCAAGTAGGTTAGATATTATTAAAGATGGCCGTTGGATGGATACAAATACTCCACCATGTCCAGAATTGTATACAATGAATGAATTTGAAGCATTTGATATTGATTACGAATGGCAATTTCAATTAGGCGAATATTTATATAAAAGGTTATGATAAAATTTTTAGATACAAAATCTAACACGTTATCCGAAGATATTTTTCAAAAAAAATTTACAGGAAAACGAATATTAGTTATAGGATCGGGTCCGTCTGTACAATTTGTAAATTGGAAAAATATTGATGTAGATCACATAGTTACTACTACATTTTTTTATTTAAATGATACGATTAGAAACTTAACAAACATTACTCATATAACATTGTCAGAAATTGTAGATTTTGATGATCATCGATTGCATGAATTTTTTAAAAATAATCCAAACTGCACAATTGCATTAGAACCAAAATTTGGACGTCCCTTTTATACTACAGATACATATAAAAAATTTGAAGAACGATATCGAGAACGATTAATATATTATAATACTAAAATTGACAAACAAGAAGGTGCTGGTGGTAGATTAGCATTTTTTGTAATGTCATTTGCCCCTGCAGAATTATATTATGTAGGAATAGATGGGTTTGGGCCAGCACGTGAAAAATCTCCAAATAATTCTTTTCGTACAAATTTAATCGATGGCGATAATGGATTACATTCATATGAAAAATTTGTAGATTCGCATCATACAATGGCGGCGGCGTTATACGAACAAACATTGCAGAATGGTTGTAAATTATATAACTTAGGTGAGGGATTTGAATTCAATTGTTCTACGCCATATAGTTTAAAACATTATCCATTATCGCAAGATATTAAAAATAAGATTACATTATGAATAACATTGAATGGTTTAGTTGGCCAGATCCTAGGGCAGTAACAAAAGGCGCAGTTGATAGTAGTATAAAAAATTTAACAATGTACAGTGATGCGTATCAAAAACGTAAACAACAGTATCCTAGTTACACTCCATCTCAAGAAGCTATTGATATAGCTACGCAGATTGAAAAGCATGGACATTATAAAATAGAAAATTTTTTAAATATCGATCAAATTGATGCAATTAATAAACGAGTTGATGAAATTTTAGAAAATGCAAATCATCCATACAATCAAAATAAAATTTCAGAAAATGAAGCACGGCATACTAAACCATTTATTCAATGTTTGCAGCCATTAGTTTCTGCTCCAGAAATTCATCCATTCGTATTTAATGATTTGATAATAGATATTGCCGGAGCATATATGGATTGTTATCCTGCATTTGGCACTTGCAATTTGCGTAGGTCATATGTTAATGATTTACCTGAAACGGGAACGCAAACATATCATGTAGATCCTAACTCTCCTAGATTTTTAAAATTTTTTATTTATCTAAATGATGTTGATGAAGACGGCGGTCCGTTTTGTTATATTGAAGGAACGCATCAAAGAAAATTTTGGTTAAATGGACAAAGTTTTAATCAAACGTATAATTGGCCAACTGATATAATAAATCAAATACATGAAGGACAACATGAAGTAAAATACCTTACTGCTAAAAAAGGTGACTTACTTATGGCTGACACAAATGGTTGGCATCGAGGAACTAAACCATTTTCGCAAAACAGAACAATGTTAACATTGGATTATGTATGTCACGTAGAAGAATGGCGAGATAGTAGATTCGATTTCAAACAATTAGATTTTGACAAACTAGATGATAAATACAAACCACTTTGTGATTTTTTAAAGTTAGTATAATGAAAAAAATATTTTTAGATTGCGGCGCACACGATGGATGTTCAGTTCAAATGTTTGTAAACTCTTATCCAGATTATAATGATTATGAAATATATTCTTTTGAATGTGATGGGGGAAGATATAAACAGTTATCCAATAAAGGTTTAGAATTGGGTTTAAGTAATTTTTATCCTATTAAAAAAGCTATTTGGATTAGTAATGGAAAAAAAATATTTGATGGTTGGCAATTAAAAGATACAAATAATATAGATGATAATGATGGAGTTGATTCTTTAGATTTATCTCAATTCATTTTAGATAACTTTTCAAAAGATGATTATATTATTTTAAAAATGGATATCGAAGGAGCTGAATATAAAGTTGTAGATAAAATGGATAAAGATGGTTCACTATCTTATATTTCTAAATTTTATGGAGAATTGCATGGGCCTAAAAAGGGATATTCTATACACGATAATAACAAACTTTTAAATCAAGTTTGGAAATATGATTTAAAATTATTAAATTGGGATGCATTAGAAGGTTCGTATGAAGAAATAGAAATTGTTCCAATTGATACTCCAGATTCTTATACTAACAAATCTACTCCTAGAGTAGGACACGCTTATAAAAGATTATGAATAAAATAACATTTTGTATACCTAGTAAATCTAATTTACGTTATCTTAAAACATGTATTCCATCTATTCGAGAAAATGCATCACGCGACGACCATGACATTTTTATCTTTGTTGATTCAGATGAAGATGGTACAATCGATTGGTTAGAACAAGTAAAGGATGAATATAATTTAAAGTATTTTGTTAATCCAATGTTAGGTAAAAAACTATTTGGAATTCGCAAAGCATATGATTATTGTATCGAACAATCTACTACGGACATATTCATGATATTTCATGCCGATATGATGTTGGGTAAAGATGCCGATTTAAAAGCATTTGAACATCTCAAACCTCAGACTGTAGTTTGTTCAACTCGAATAGAACCTCCTATTCATCCTAATGGGGGAGAAAAAATTCTAATAGATTTTGGAATGTGGCCTGAAGAATTTAAACAAGACGAATTCAATCAATATGTAGAACAACATTTAGATAACAACAATATTACGCATGGCATATTTGCACCATGGATGATGTATAAAACAGATTTCCTAGAATTAGGTGGTCATGACCCGATATTACATTCTTGCAGAGAAGATTCTGATGTATTTAATCGAATGAAATTGGCTGGATATGAATTTATTCAGCCGTGGAATTCGTTGGTTTATCATTTAACTGGTAGGGGCGCGGGTAGTTTTGATGGAGATGCAGAACGGCACGCAAAGTGGAAAGCAGATATGGATCGTTCAACAAAAGAATTTATTCGTAAATGGGGTTCAAATATACGACATAGTTCATTAATGGAACCAATTGTTCTTCCAAAATATAACATAGCATTTATACTTAAAAATTGTAACATGCAACTTATAGAAATTTTAGAACCATGGTGTGATAGAACATATATTGATGGGGAAGTAGATCATGTTACTAATTCAATATTGAATCATGTATCAGAATTTAAAGAAAAAGAACAAGTAAATACATCATATGATTTAAACAAACGGGTATTACATTTACATCTAAATGATCCACTTTCTGAAAATGATATTGTTATAGAAATTGATGGCAAACGATTTACTCAACAAGATTTTGATATTATACAAAATTTATCAGCAATCATACAAGATTCGGGAGAAATTGGCACCTTTACATTGAGCAATTTAAAAATTACAATTGTTTCTATGGAAACATATGAAAAAAACTTAATTAAATTAAATTAACAACATATTTATCTATGAAACGGAAACAATTGTTATTAGTATTTAGGAATGCAGTGAGTAAAACCAAAAGTTTTTTTCAAAGAATGTTATCTGACGCCAGAAGTGGTGACGTATCATCTAAACGAGTTATTAGCTTTGCTGGATTTCTTTCGTTGTTGATTACTATGTTTGTTAATGCATTATATCCCAAATCTATTGCACCAGCTCCGCATCTCGTTGATGCCATACAATATATCGTTATAGCAGCAATGTTAGGCACTGTTGCTGACAAATTTTCGAATCAAAAACAAAAAAAAGATGATGAACCAACTATATAAAAGTATGTCACGAATGAAAACATTGCTATTAATATCAACCGCAACAACTATATCATTTCTTTGTACATATATGTTCAACATAACAATGAACAACGTTGAACAATATTTAGCAGTCGTAGCAGCAGTTGTATTAGATGGCTTCTTTGGAATCATTGCTGGTACTAAAAATGAAGGCTTTAAAACATTTAAAGCTCTTAAAGTTTTGAGAACATTGGTAGTATGGATTATGTTTTTAACGACGTTGTTAATTATTGAGAAAGGTTTTCCAGGTACAGGATGGTTAAGTGAAACTATTTTGATACCATTCGTAGTTTTCGAACTTATAAGTGCATTGAAAAATGCATCGATGGCAGGATTCATTAATGCAAAATTATTAATCGAAATACTAGATAAAATTGATCTTCACAAAGGAAATAGAAACTAAATTAAAATTTAAGTTATGAGTTTAGATATCAAAAAAATCAAACAAGTTCCATTACCAGAATCGCAATACATCAAAGAAGTAACGGAAAAGAAACAAATCGTATTGCATCATACTGCTGGCAATTCATCTG
>Ga0114976_10000611_pt1 | contig 22390 bp, 24 predicted proteins | sample S_130805_EF_Meta_FD_87319 | JGI IMG/M metagenome (GOLD analysis project Ga0114976, IMG submission 87319) | Freshwater microbial communities from Lake Simoncouche, Canada to study carbon cycling - S_130805_EF_MetaG | ecosystem: Environmental > Aquatic > Freshwater > Lake | place: Lake... | reverse complement strand
GGGTTTTCCCTAATTGCAATGCAATAAGTCTACTGTTCTAGTTGGACTTTCTGTGGGCAAATTGTGGATAAGCAATCCTGTATAAAAAATTTTTACTTAAAACTTTTTCTTGGCATAGAATGCGCCTGCTGGGATGGTGTAAATCTAACATGTGGCTATTGCCATAGATGTGAGTCAAACCTCACTCTCAGTTCCAACACGCATGGGGATTGAGTGCGGGTATAGCAAGAATGTGATGACGATTGCATTTCTGCTCCGACAATCTCCAGCCGTGTTGGAATGTTAAGCCAGCATTCAAGGATGTTGACGCAGGGAATTTTCTGGCTTTCTGCCCTGCCGTGTTGAAGACCAAATTGAGTTCCAACAAATTGCATGGAGATGATATGGAATGGACGCTTGCCCATCCTTTGCACGATGTAGAGGATATTGTGGAAATGGCTGACTCCCAATTTGGGTTTGAGGCTGATGGCATCATTACTCGGAACCGCAATGTGTTCCGACACCGGGTAACAATGGCTGCTACCGAACAGGTGTTCAACAAAAGCAGAGAATTCCTTGCTGTTTGCCGAGCGCCAGGTTTTGTTGGCAAAGATGGCTATTACGAATCTGTCCCCGATAAATTGCTGGCCTACTGCTGGTTTGATCGAGGCGGCTATACAACTTATTCCAATGAAGAGATCAGCAACGCCAAGTTCCATCACCTAAACCTGGCTCTGCCTGCCAAGACTCGGGTCAGGCTTTTAAACCAGATGATTGACCAGCATATTTTGTGGGCGCATAATTGGAACATTCCTGTTGTTTGCTCTACTTCCATTCGGCAAGAACATGATGGGTTTATGCGTATTCATGCCAAGCGAGGGTTCAAGGTTAATGGTTCCTACGCTTGGGGGCGCACTATTGATTTGGTAAAAGGTGTTATTAATGGCTGCTAATACTTCTGCTTTGTTTGGCGAGATTCGCCCTGAAGGCAGTCTTGTGTCTTCTGATCGCAAAGAAAAAGCAGCCGCCTATTACCAAAAGAAAAAAGCTGAAAAAGCACAACAAAAGGCAATGGCATTGGCTACTGGCGAAAAAATGCCCAAAGAACCTAAACCCGCCAAACCAGTTCACAATGGCAATGGTTTGGGAGGCAAACCAAAATCCATTGTTAACCGGGTAACCGAATATGGTGCTTTGTTTAACAAATTAAATGAAGAACGGGTTACTCGTGGCCTGCCTCCACTCAAAACAGCAATGGAAGTTTTGATTGATGCCATGCAGTCTGATGAGCTAGATATTAAAGACAAAGCCAAAATTGCTGATAAACTGGCCCCATTCGAATCTAGCCGCGCACCTATTATCTCAATTGAGCATGTGCAAAATATTGAGAAGGATGAGGAATCAACGGCTGAAGATGCTCTCGATGATTTCCTAACTGCGCTCAGGAAGGTATAAAATGCCACTGGTTAAATCGGCCTCTAAAAAGGCTTTCAGTAAAAACGTCAAGGCTGAGATGAAAGCGGGTAAACCGCAGAAGCAAGCCGTGGCAATTGCCTACTCTGAAAAGCGAGAGGCCCAACGCAAACCGAAAGGTAAAAAATGAGTGCTTACACTTCTGGCAATAAAGCTCCTACGCTGATGGCTCAAATGCCCAATCGCGTTGGCAACAAGGCTACTCATGTAGCATCGCACGACAAAGGCGTAACTGCTGTTACCCGTCCACAGGGTGGTTTGTCCCAGCCTAGTGGCGCTCAAGGCGCTCCATCTTTTGCCAAAGCAACAAGCAATACTGCTGCTGGCGCAACTGCTGGTCGCAAGCAAAAGGTGATGGTTAGCCAGCCTGAGTGCTATGACAAGACCCCTCGTAACGATGCTTACATGGGCAAATCCACCAAAAACTATCTGGGGTAAATCATGTCCGCATACGGCAAAGTTATCTCTGGCGGCAAAGCCATGACCAAGGGTGTCGGCAAAGGCATCAACGACAAATTGGACAAGCAAGAAGACGCTAGGGAGCGCCGCAAAGTTGTTGCGACCGCTGTCAATAATGCGTTCAAACAACGCAATCTGTCTGACAACACCACCAACAATGTTAAGGGTGGCAAGTTCTCTACCCCTAAAATTCCCGCAAAGGTCTAACATGAAGATCGTTGATTTCAAACGAAACGAAGCCAACCAGATTGTTGCTGTTGGCAAAGATGGCGCTGAAGTTGTGCTGCCATTTGAGTATGTCGCCGCCAACAAACCCCAAGTTGGTGACGATTACATTGCCGTGGAAAGCGTTGCTGATATTGAAGCAATTGTGGAAGCGGCTCCCAAGGCAAAAAAATCTGCCTCTAAATAACATTGAAAAGGTAAAGCATGGCAACGTATGACATTGAAGCCCTAAAGGCTGACCTGCCCACGGCAAAAGAACTTGCTCAATTTGTCTATGACAAAACGGGCGTGGCTCTTGACCTGATTGGCAAAAACAAAGAAGAGCAATATATTGTTGCTCGTAATGTTCTTGAAGGGAAAAAAATTCCTGAAGGTTTTACTACGGACGAAAACCCGTATGTTGACCGCAAGGATTTGATTCCTGAAGACCCACTGCCCGAACTGCCGCCCCGCAATAAAGACCTGCCAGAACCAGATTCGCAGGTTCATTATTTTGGTGCGACAAACATGACGCACCCTCTTGACCCGCAATCTGACCGCAAGGTTTATATTGACTTCAGGAAGTATGAAAACGGCGTGATTACTTATCAGATTACTGGTCCTGTTGAAAAGGTTGCTCAAGGCACTCGTGTCAACAAATATGGTCAGACTGTTCCTGAAAAATACACCTGGCTTGACCCGCGCTCTGTAGAAAAAGTGATGCGCCGTCCTGATGGCACATTTACACCTGAAGGCCGTGGCTTGTACACCTATTGCATTGGCGAAAAAGGTGGCGGCATTTGGTCTTTGATTGACCGCGAACAAGTCAGCATTAGCCAAAAGAACATTGCTAACCCGTGGGCATAATGGCTGATCCGCAGTCAGTGTTCCGCGAAAAACTGCCATCACAGGCCGAGGCTTGTGCAAGGAAGACTTTGGAGTGGCTTCAAAAAGACCTTCAATCCTTGCACACCTTGGAGCCTGTTGAGGTGTATTACCTTGCCAGAGCAGCCAGCATTCTTTTGATAATCCGCGACACTTATGGCGAAGAGTGAAGCCAGTAACTACATTCTCCCGATCTACAAAGACCGGGCGCTAAAGTATTTGGTCAAATTGGCCGGGGGAAAGGCTGAAGTCAAGAAACTGGACCAGGCTCAACTCCGAGCCATGAAGGTTGCTAGGGAAAAACTGTCAGAAGACATGCAGTTCAATCAACTTAAATGGTTCCGTCCGTTTAAGTATCAGTCCGAGTTTTTTAAAACAGGGGCGACTCACACGCGCCGGGGCATGATTGCTGCCAACCGCGCTGGCAAGACAATTGCTTCTACATTTGAGACTGCTTACCATTTAACGGGTCGTTACCCTGAATGGTGGACAGGCAAGAAATACGAAACGCCAATTGTTGCCATGTGTTCAGGTGAATCTTGGGAACAGGTTGCAAAGACATTGCAGTCCAAACTGATTGGCTGTGATGACATCAAACAAGGCTATCGAATTGGAACAGGGTCCATCCCCAAAGAATGTATTGACGAAAAATCCATGCGAACAGACGGGGCAAACGTCCTTGCTCTTGAAGTCTGGCATTTCTCTGGCGGCAAATCCAAGTTGTATTTCTCCAACTACACTCAGCAAGTGCGCCATTTGCAGGGTTTTGAACTTGACCTTGTGGTCTTGGACGAACAACCTCCAGACGAAATCTTCTCGGAACTTGTTGTCCGTACTGCCCAACGCAACGGGCAGGTATTGTGTTCTTTCACTCCACTCAAAGGTATGTCGGGACTTGTTCGCAAGTTCTGGGACAAAATTGACGGCTACACCCATGTGCGAGTAACATGGGATGACGTTCCGTACACGAATGAATGGGGAGAGTCTTTTTTCTCAAAAGAAGAAAGAGACCAACTAGCCCGAGACTTTATGCCTTGGGAGCGCGAATGCCGCATGAATGGTATTCCGTTGGTGGGCCAAGGCGTGGTGTTCCCAATGTTGAATTGGCCTACTTACAAAGCCATTGACCTAAAGTTGCAGGAAAATATGGATTTGGAGCGCCTGATTTCTTTTGACTTGGGTATCCGCAATGACCCAACTGTCATCAGTTTCTTTTTTCGCGACCCGGTGGAAGAAAAGATTTATCTGCATCGCCAGATTAAGATTCCCCAAGGCGAAACTCCTGACGATTATGTCCATTACTTGTTGGACAAGGATTCCCGTGGTGTTCCAATTGCTTTGCCGCATGATGCCAGCCAAGCTGGTCGCTATACTTTGACTGAGCAGTCTGTCCGAGAAGTGTTTGAGGACAGTTATGGCTTGAACTGTATTCCTGGTGCTATTTTGAACCCGGTAAATGACCAAGGCAAAGTAACTAACCACAAGGCGTATGGAATCAATATAATGCGTCTAGGAATGGAGCGCGGTTCATTTATGATAAATGAATCATGCACTGAATTCTTGGATGAGGCTCGTAACTATGCCATTGACCAACAGGGCAGATTTTCTGACCCTGATGACCATATTGACTCCGCAAGGATTGGCATTTTGGCACTGATCCAAGGACATGGCGAATCAGTTGTAAGCAGGGCAAATAACTTTGCTGCTCGTAGGTTTACGCCTATCGAGGGCAAGGCGCAAAGGATATAACATGTTGGACAAACAAAACGTAGTCGTTGAGAATCTTGAAAGCCTTGGCGCTTCTAGAGGTCTGACAGAACAAGTTGCCCATGAGGTTTACTTGAAGATGGTTGATTATTTGCGGTTGACTCAAGCCAAAAATACATTTAACCGCCTGAACGATTATCACTATCTTAATATTGCTGTTAGTAACTCAACCGAGCCAATTCGCGGCATTGACTACATTCATCCTGTGGTTACACCTGGCGTTGATTACGCCACTGCCATTATTACCAAATGCCTGATGCCCAACGGCAAGGTTAACTTTGAGTTTGAGCGCTTTTCTGAGTCTGACGATGTGCAATCGCGTCAATCCACAGAAATGGTCAAATATATGCTGAACAGCAAGAATGATTCGTATCAAATCATTCGGGATTGGGCGCAGGATTCATTGCTGCACAAAAACGGCATTGTGATGATTTCTCCTGTGCGTAACCCTATTACGCAATACAAAGAAGTTGAAGGCACAAAAGACCAATTGCGCGTGTTTGAGACACTGGCTGCTGAAAAAGGTTTGACTTCCAAGCGTCAGAACATGCGCCGGGTTGATGTGGACTTGCAAGGCGTGATGACCGAGGCTATGGCTACAGGCGAGGAGCCAGCACCAGAAGAAGTGCAAGATGCCATCAGGTCCAACACTATTTATCGCGCCAAGTACAAGTTGACGGGTTATGAGACCTCTGTCCGTATAAAACATGTTGCTCAACACTATTGGGTTTGCAACCCAACCATCTCTACTATTCAGGATCAGGACTTCTGCGGTTTTTATGATCCGATGACGATCCATGAAGCCAAAGCACAATTTCCGTTTATTGATGTTGAAGCATTTGCTGAACACGCTGCTTATGGCCCTGCTGGAGCTTATCAGGCAGGCGCATTGGAAAACGATCTTGCTCTCCATGCTCGTGATTCCACTCCTGTTCCCGGCCAAGGCGTAATTGCCTCTGCTGGCGCTGACAGTTATAGCCGTGTGGTGATGCTCACTACAGCATGGATTCGCAAAGATGTGGACAATGACGGCGAGGAAGAAATCATTGAAGTTTGCTTCTCTGGCTCGTACATCCTATATGTCAAAGAAGTAGACTTTATCCCAATTGCCAACATGTGCCCCAAGCCGATTGTGGGCAACTTCTTTGGCTACAGTTTGGCCGAACGTTTGGTTCCGATGCAGGAATACGCGACTTCTATTGCTCGGGCAGAGATGTCGTTTGCCATGCAATCGTCTACCCCGCGCATTGGTGTCAACCCCGAATTTGTGGATGCCGAGGAAATCCAGCGTGGCGTGTCTGCCATGTTCGTGTTGGATCGCAAATTTGACCCAGCCAAGCATGTGTATGAGTTTTCTGCCATGCAGGGCAACCTTGCCTATGTCCAATCGGCTATGGAGCGTTTTGAAGCCGACAAGATGGCAATGATTGGCATGACCAGCCCAGGTGATGTGTTGAATCCTGAAGTTATGAAAGATGGCAACAGCGGCTTTAAGCTGCAACTGGCTATGGGTCCAAACCAACTTATCCAAGATGAGATGGTTAAGAACTGCGCCATTGGATTACGCGATGCTATATACATCATTTGGAAGACTTTGATCCAGTACGCTGATGACTACAACATTCAGCAATTGGCAAACACAGTAACCAAGGGGATGCCGTTCCTTGATGCCAAGTCTGTTGAAAACTTTGAGTTTATTGACCGCAAACTTATTAACATTGATTTGGCTTTGGGTTTCTTGTCGGATGAAAACCGACTGACACGCCAAAAAATGATTACTCAAGCCCAAGTTGAATTTGGTCAAGCAATGATGCAAGTTCCACAATCTGCGCCTGAATTGTTTATGAAGGTGCGCCGTCCGTATGAAGACACATTGCGTGTTTTGGGTGTTAAAGATGTGGATGCTTATTTGCCGACTATGGAAGAAGCCATGAAGATTGCAAAAGAGAAAGCATCTCAAGGCCCATCGCCAGAACAGCAAGAAATCAAATCTAAGACCGATTTGAACAATGCCAAAGTTCAAGAATCCCAAAGTGTTTCCGCTTTGAATGCCAAAAAAGCCCAAGACATAGAGACAGACAATATGTTTGAAGCATTGGCCGCAAAAAGAGGAAAACTATCAGCCGTTCAAGTTGATTGAGAATTGCAATGAAAAGCCTAGTATTGAATATTCGTGAGTATTTCAACAGACGAACAAAAGCGCATGACGCTGCAAAGGAGGCCGATGTAAATCGAAAAGCTCTGGTTATTGAAAATGGGGAAGCCGCTTCCCGCCTCATGTTAAATGGGGATTTTGCACTGCTGTTTAACCTGTACAGGTTTTACATGCTAGAGAGGTTGGAAGACAGTACAACCGATCTAGAAAGAATTGAAAATGCACATTATGTTGCCGGGGTGAGAGATTTTATTGGCTTTATTGAAAAGACAGAATATCTCTCTAAGATGGCTCTGAAAAGAGTTGAAACTTAAAAAATAGGGTAAGATATGACAGACGTTATCGAAAATTCGACCGTCAATGGAACTGGTAGTCCGGAACAAGCTATCGCTGACATGATTGCCGCCAATCGGCGTAACACTCAGCAGCCTGATGGAAGTTCGCCGCCACCAGCGGGGCAAGAAGAAGCGAAAGCCGAATCCCCCGAGGCGGCTCCTGTAGAGGAAGCCGAACCTGAAAATGACGCTAGTGAAGATCAGGCATTTGAGGAATCAGAAACTGATGGCGAATCCACCGATGGTGCTAATGAGCCTGTAAATTTCTTTGATTTTGCAAATGAGAATCCAGACCTAAAACTGCGGATTCCCAATAAAAACGCCGATGGCGGGTTTGTTGAGATTACTGCAAAAAAGGCTGCGACTCTACTTGGTCAAACAAGTGACATTGATGAAAATTCGCGTAAGCTAAAAGCCGAACGTGCGGATTTTGAAGAGTATGAAGCCAAACGCCGAGCAGAACTCGATGGTTTGCAAATTGGTCTGGAGTTGACTGTAGTCCCTCAGTTGCAATCTGCTGCTGATGAATTGATTACTTTGCAACAATATAACCAGCAATGGAAGCAAATCTACGAAAGGGCTACTTCGGAGATTGAGCGCAGTGAAGCTGAAGCGGCTATCCGTCAAAACGCTGCGTTGATCGATGAGAAGTCTAGGTTTATTCAGGCGAATCGTCCGAAAGTACAGCAGTTTTTTGAGCATCGTTCTCGCTTCGTTCAAGATCAACTTGAGCGCTCACGCCAGAGTTTTGCTGACAAAGAACTTGCTAATAAGGCGACTTTTTCCGAACTTCGGGACAAGTTGTCTAAAGAGTGGAGAGGTGCAGGCGGGTCGTTTATTCCTGGCGTCCAAAACATTGATTTGGTTTCCAGTGATGAATACCTGTTGGGTCTGATTCGGGATGGTATGAAGTTCCGAGAAGGTCCTAAAGTGCGAAATGCAGGTGGTTCGTTGGCAGCAGCCAGCAGGCCAGCTACAAGAGCCAAAACCTCTCCAGCGGACAAGACTTCAGAACTTCAGAAGAAGGCACAGGCAGGCGATAAAGGCGCAGCGCGAGACCTTTTGGCAACAATGCTGACGGCAAACAAACAACGCCGCCGCTAATTCAGGAGTTTTAACATGGCTACCATCACCTCTGCAAACCTCGGTAACGGCAACGGCTCGTATACCACCGACATCGTGGTCAAAGACCTCGATATGACTGTTTCTAACTATGTTAAGGATCGCACCCCGATCACTAACATGGCTATGAGCAAAAAGCGCAAAGTCAATTCGACTCTGCACATCTGGCCTAACGATTACTTCCGCACCCCTGCTTTGAACGCAAAGTTGGAAGGTGCTGCTGTGTCCGCATCCGATGCCGCATCGAACACCCGCGCTAACTTGGGCAACTACACCCAGATTTTCACCACTGTGATCGGTGCTACTGGCACTGCTCGCGCTGTTGAACAAGCTGGTGGCGATCCCCAGGCTTACCAAGAAGTCAAGCAATTGACCGAAATCATGTTTGACGTTGAACTGCAAATGGTTCGCGCTGACGGTGCTTCTATCAAGTACTCTGGTCAAGCCGCTACCCAAGGTTCTTCGCCCAACAACGGTCGCCGCTTTGGCTCCTTGTACTCGTTCGCTGGTACTCGTTCTGGCAACCCCACTTCGGGCACTGCCGTTCTGAACTTGGCTACCTCTGACAGCAACGACACGACCTCTACCACCTCGACCAACACGCCTTTCAACGGCTTGCTGTCGAACGCTGGTCTGGGTTACTTCTCGTTTGCTTCTGGTCAGACGCTGCAACAGTTCAGCCCGTTCCTGTACAAGCAACTGGTGACCACTGCCGAGCAACGCTTCAACGCCAAGATCACCAACATGGTGGTTCCAACCTCGATGCGTACGCACATCAGTGACATGATGCCTACCAGCCGTTCTATCAACCGTTTCAACCCGGCTGACAAGGGCGACACCATCAGCACCTATGAAGGTGACTTCAACTACACCTATCAGATTGACGATAGCTGGGTGATGGATCAAACTGGCGCAGATAACACTTCTGCCCTGTTCCTGAACCCCGATGTCATTCAGTGGGGTAGCCTGCGTGAACTGGGCCCGAACAACGAAGTGTTCTCTAACGCTGACGCTTCGCTGGACCAGTACATCATGGAAGGTACGCTGATTGTGCGTAACCCCGCTGGTGTGGCCGTTTTGGCTGGCGTGTCGCCTACTGGCGCTGCTGTGACTGCTCCTCGCGCATCCGCGCAAGTGGCTCGTTACCTGGCTTAAACCCTAGGTTTCTGAAGGGGCTCCGCAAGGGGCTCCTTTGGAAAAACTGGAGCAAGCATGGGATTGAATGCCAATAATGAAGAAGCACAACTGAAAGAAGACTACTACACAGGTGGAATTCTTGAAGCTGGTGTAGATGGTGTATTTCGCCAAAACGACAAACTTTTTAATGAAGTGAAGTCGGGCACATGGTCACAGACCTTTGATGCTGGCAACATGAAGTACAAGATTGGCGCTGAAAACGGCAATCGTTATGTTCAATACGAACAGTCTAATGTTGAGCAAATTCGTCAGGATTGCAAAAACTTACGCGAGTTTTACAAAGAACACGGCACTGACAATCCGTTCTTTGCTGGTACGGCTCACATGATGAACCTGCCAAAATGTTTTGCCCATGAAATCAGTTCAAAGTGGTTTAACAACCGACCTTGGGACCTGATTAAGCAAGACAAAGAAGACAAAATTAAGTTTTACGCCATTGTTAATGAGTATTACAGCGATTTTGTTTGCCACCCTAGCGGCAAAATTCCTATTCCGTATAATCCAATGGTCTCAAACAAGTGAGGATTTAAAATGGCCCTTTTCATTCAATCAGCTAACTCACTTGTTAGCCGTGTAGCGCAATGGGTAGGGGCCATTCCAAGCAGTATCGGTATTAATGCAACGGCATTTAACTCGACTACTGGTGTTATCACCACATCTGCAAATCCAACATCTCAAGTTTTGGTTGGTGACTTTATTGGTTCTAGCGTAACTGGTCCATATACGCTTGTTTTGGCAGTTACTTCAACAACCATTACTGTTGATGACACTGACAATGTTTGGTCTGGCGCTACTTTGCCGACAACAATTGTTAAGATTCCCACGCAATCGTCTGTTGAAATTCAGGCTTGCATTCAAATGTGCGAGTTGAAGATGCGTACTCTTGAGTTGCCTGCTTTGCGCTCCAACCCGTATGATGAAATCGCGCCAGCGACCTTGACAACAAATTCAAATGGCTTGGCTCCAATTCCTGCGGATATGGTGTTCCCGATCTTGTTTTTCCAAGAAACGCCCCCCGCCAATCAGGCTCCAGGCTCTACTGGCCTTGGCCCTTGGATTGTGTACGACCGAGTTGGTGACCGAGAGATTATTCGCCGCCGAATGATTGACCAACTGTATGTGCGCCCGTTTGGTGTGCCACGGGTTATTCGTGCATCGTTCTCTGAGGTTGGTCCTAACTATGTGTTTACGCCCAATCCTGGCAATAATGTCACCATCAAAGCGTATTACCAAAAGACATTCCCATTTTTGTTCAGTGCAACAGATGATCCTTTGATGCCTGTAGTGCAAAACAATGGGGTATTGGCTTCTTTCCCTGAAGGCTATCTGTATGGCACATTGCAGTGCTACTACGACAAAAACAAGAATGTTGAAGAAGCTCAGAAATGGCAAGTGCGTTTTGATGATTCATACGGCTTGATTGAAGATCAAAACTACAAAGGTAAATGGCGCGGTGGAGATCAGCATTTGACCTCAGAATTCCAGCCACGCGACTACCGCTATAGCTTCAAATAAGGAAAAATTATGGCAACAGTTGGCTTGTATGGAAGTAGCACTTCCGGTGTTGTCGCAGCCGCTACTGGTTCAGAGTCTTCTGGCTTGTATGGCAATAACACCAATTTCGGTGGCACTTATTTTGAATGGTTTATTTTCAAAACCTCGGCAACTCAGCCAGCGACACCGACAGGCGGTTCTTGGAATTTCACAACCAATTCCAACACGCCTCCAACTGGCTGGACTAGTACGCCTCCATCAGTTCCAACTAACAAAGTCTGGGTGTCTATTGCTGTTGTGAACAGCAGAAATACCGATCCTTTGGTTTGGTCTGCGCCCGGTCTTTTCTCTTATTCCAGTGGCTTGCCAATCTTGTCTGGAACTGGAGCGCCAAGTTCTGGCATTGGTCAAGCCGACCAACTTTATATCCAAACTGATATAACGCCTCAAAGCATTTGGTTTAACCAGGCTGGCACATGGACTCGTTTAACTGGCTCTGCTTTGTATGTTGATTTGACAAGCAATCAAACCATTGCTGGCACAAAGACTTTTAGCAGTGTTGCTATTACGGGGGGCACTGAATCGGGTGTTACACATAGTGGCGACACCATTGGCACTTACCTGAATTACACCGGGGTATCTGCTCCAGCATATTTGGAAGGTCGCACTTGGTATGACAGTTCCAAACACGCTTTAGCGTACTACAACGATTCTGCCAATTCAGTTGTCCATATTGGTCAAGACATACTTTTAAAAGTAATCAATAACACCGGGTCAACGATTGCCAATGGCTCTCCCGTCTACATCACAAGCACATCTAGCGGTCAAACATATCCAAACATTGCATTGGCAAGAGCTGATGTTGCATCAACCGCTTCTGTAATTGGCTTGACAAATGGAGCCATTACCAATGGTTCTATTGGATATGTTACTGCTCAGGGTGGTATTGATGGAGTAAACACTGGCACATTTACAGTTGGCCAAGTTCTGTATCTCAGCCCTTACTCTGCTGGTCAATTGATGAACACAATTCCTCCAACAGGAATTACTGTTCAAGTTGGCGTGGTGTCTTATGTAGATTCGTCTGCTGGCAAAATCTATGTCAAACAGACAACGCCGTTGTCTGTCCCTGCATCAATCATTACTGGCACTTTGCCGATTGCCAATGGCGGTACGGGAGCGACTACAGCAGCAGGTGCTTTGACGGCTCTTGGCGCTTATCCTGCAAGCAACCCAAGTGGCTATACCAATAACACTGGCACAGTTACATCGGTGGCGGCAACGGCTGGTACTGGCATTTCTGTTAGTGGCAGTCCAATCACAAGCAGTGGCACACTGACGATTACGAACACAGCGCCAGATCAGACAGTTTCAATTGCTTCTGGTACTGGCATTTCGGTTACTGGCACATACCCAAGTTTCACGATTACCAATACAGGCGGCTCATCTGGCGGCACAGTAACATCTGTTAGCGGTACGGGCACTGTCAATGGCTTGACCTTAACTGGCACTGTCACGACAAGCGGCAGTTTGACATTGGGCGGCACATTGGATTTGTCTAGCCCTCCTGCGATTGGTGGCACTGCTCCCGCTGCGGGAACATTTACTACGCTGACGGGCAATAGCACTTCGCAATTTGGTCGCAGTTCAGTAAACTATATTCAGGCTGTTGGGGCGGCAACTACAGTAGCCCCAACCTTGTCAGTTCAAAGTAGCACAGACACCAACACAGACTTTACAGTCAAAGCGTTGGGCACAGGTTCAGTGTTGCTTGGAAGCGGTAACGGCACTGCTATTGCGGCTGCTGACTCTGGAGCCACAATTGCATGGTGGCAATTTACAGGAACAACAACTGGCACAGGAAACCTAATTTCTAGGGTTGGTGGTGGCGGCACAAACACAACGCTAATATCTGTTGCTAAGGGCACAGGTTCAATTCAGTTCGCCACAAACAACACTGCAACAAACTTGCAGTTTCAAGTTTCCAACACCGCTAGCGCAGTCAACTATGTGCAGGTAACTGGTGCGGCAACAACTGGTTATTCAACAATTTCTGCTCAAGGTAGCGATGCAAGCACTGGCTTTTATCTTCAAGCAAAAGGTACAAGTGGAAGTATTCGTTTTTCCACAAACGGGGCAAACAGTAACGAACAGTTCAGAATTTCAAATACTGCATCTGCGGTTAATTATTTGAATGCAACAGGTTCTGCAACAACATTTGAACCAGTGTTTAGCGTTGCTGGTGCAGACACCGACATTAGTATGGTTTTTCAGCCTAAAGGCACAGGAGCAATTGACCTTGCTGCTGGTAGCAGTGGCGTAAACATCTCCAACGGCGGGACTGTTACTGCAATTACAAGGACTGCGGCTGGCGTAGGAAATTACACCTCTGTTGTTTCTGTTGCTATTTCTGCGCCTACAACTGCCGGTGGTGTTCAAGCAACTGCTACTGTTTCAATGGGTAATGGGCCAGCAACTATTACATCTGGCGGTACAGGATATACAGTAGGTGATATTCTAACAATGGTGGGGGGAACACTGGCAACAGGTTTCCCAACTGCTGGAACATATACAGTTGCCACTGTATCTGGTGGTGTTGTTACATCAGTTACAACAACAAATTTTAGCCAATATACAGTTTTGCCAACTAATCCTGTTTCCACAACAGGCGGCACAGGTACTGGATGTACATTAAATATTTTATATAACGCTGGTTCTGTATTTAACATCACCAACGCAGGTTCTGGCTATGTTGAACAGCCAACTGTCAGCTTCTCTGGCGGCGGTGGTTCTGGTGCTGCTGCTTATGCGACTGTGGGGACAAACTCAGTTGTTACTAGTTTAGGCGGCGCTTTAAGGCTTGCTAATGCTGGTGGACTTGGCTTTCAAGTTGGAAATGCTGGAACTGCAACAGTTAATTATTTATCTGCTCAAGGATCAAGTGCAGGTAACGCGGTTTTGCTTAGTGCTGCTGGTTCTGATTCAAACATTGCCGTTCGTTTTAGTTCTCTTGGGACAAGTTCTGTTTCAGTATTTACAAACAACTCAGGGCAAGAACAACTGCGTGTAGCCCACACAGCCTCTGCTGTTAATTATGTTCAAGTGACTGGTGCGGCTACGGGTGGCCTTCTTGTTGTATCTGCACAAGGTTCTGATGCCAACATACCTTTGGCAATAAATGCAAAAGGCACTTCTTCAGTTCGTTTGGGCGCAAACAACACGGACTATCTTGCGGTTAACACAGCTACTGCTGGAACTGGATTCCTTCAAGCTCTTGGCGGGTCAGCAAACATTGACATTCAATTGTTGCCCAAGGGTACAGGTAAAGTAGTTGCAGCCACTGGCATCAGAACCCGTGTGTTGGCTAGCACTGCAAACAGTGCAACACCGACCTTGAACGTGGACAACTACGACATGATGGTCATTACAGGCCAATCTGTTGCTATCACATCGTTTACCACCAACCTGTCAGGCACTCCTACAGATGGTCAAAAACTGTGGATTGCAATTACTGGCACAGGATCAATCGGAATTACTTGGGGCGCTTCTTTTGAATCGTCAACAGTAACATTGCCAACGACAACAGTTACAACAACTAGGTTGGACGTTGGTTTTGTTTGGAACGTTGCCACAAGCAAGTGGCGATGTGTTGCAACCGCTTAACGGAGAAAAGCATGGCTATCATTAAATCAATCGATACAGATTTTGGCATTCCAGCAACTTACTGGAACATTGGCGCTGTCCAAGAAGATTTCAAAGGCAAAGGCACTGAAATCACCTTCTACGGCTATGCCTCGCAAGAAGCCCGTGATGCTGGCAAACAGCCTCTGAGTGCAGGCAAGATGCAGATTGCTGGTGATGAGTATGTGGCTGGTGCAGATCGTGCCGCACTGTACGCAATCATCAAACAAAAGCCTGAGTTTGAAGGCGCTGAAGACGCATAAGCATGGCAGTCAAAACAATATTCATCACCACCACAGGGGCAAGTACATTCATTGTTCCTGGTGACTTTCTTTCAATTGTTTCTGTTGCAGCAATTGGTGGTGGCGGCGGCGCTCCTGCACAAAGTCAAGGCGGCGGCGGTGGTGCATATTCAGCGTCTACCGGGGTTCTTGGCCTTTCTGCTGGTAGCACAGCATATTGCAGTGTTGGCGTTGCGGGTGCGGCTTCTCCTTCTGGCTCTGCGGGAGATACATGGTTTAACGCTTACACCAATACTGCCCCAAACAACTTCAGCACCACAGGTAGCATTTCAGGCACAACCCTGACTGTTACCAGTGGAACTGGCGTTCAGATTGGTCAGGTAATTACTGGAACTGGCGTTACTGCTGGTACGCAGATTACTGCTGGATCGGGCACTTCTTGGACTGTAACCCCATCTCAGACAGTGGCATCCACCACCATCAGCTCTACTGGAACGATGTTGGGCGTTACTGCGAGAGGCGGTCAAAACAGCGGTAATGGAGGCAACACTGGCGGCATTGGAACCACAAAATTTGCTGGTGGAGACGGCGGGGCAAAAGCATCTGGCGGGGGCAACAATGCTGGCGGTGGTGGTGGCGGTGCTGCTGGTCCCGGCGGCAATGGCGGTAATGGCGGCGCTGGAACTGGCAATACACTTGGCGGTGGAGGCGGCTCTGGCGCAGGCACTTCTTCTGCGGGTGTTGCGGCAGTAGCATCAGTTGGTGGAACTGCACCTACAGGTGGTGGCAATGGCGGCACAGGCACATTGTCATCAAACGCATCAAACGCTGGCAGCCCCGGTTCTGTTTGGACGCAAACTTCAAACAGCGCAACGGCTGGTCCTGGGGGTGGTAGCGGTGGCGTTGCTTCTGGCACAACAGGCGGGGCATCTGGACTATATGGCGGTGGCTCGGGTTCTGGCAACACTGGAGCGCAGGGCATTATTGTGTTTACCTATGATGCGTCCGCAACATCAAATACGGCAGATTTTTTCCTATTGATGTAATAATACCTAGAATTAAGGTGCAGCATGAGCGACTATTCAAGAATTCGAACTCCATTTTTAGGCATGAGCTTTACGCCCGATGTGCCTAGCAATGCTTTGGGTCCAAATGAATATAACTCTGGATTAAATGTCGAGACAGACGTTCGTGGGATTAAGAAAATCTTTGGCGAACAAGAAATCCTGACTGCTGTTCCTAACCAAGCCATTTTTATGGAAGGTGGTTTTAGGTCTGAAACCAACTGGGTTTACATTGTTGCCACCCGTGATTCATCTGATCGTGGTCGCTGGTACATGGTCACAAGTGCTGGCATCACCAACATTACTCCCGGCGTTGGCGCTAACCCTTCTGTATATCTCAATGGATACATTAATGGCTTGAATATCACCACATCTTGGGTTGGTAATGTGTTCTTTATCAATGACACATTGTCCAATCCGATGTATTTCTTGCCAGGAAGCACTGAAATCACAGTTACTCCTGATGCAAGTTGGAATTACGATGTTGGAGTGACTAAAACTGTTGCTGGCTTTGTCCGCAACTTTTGCTCTCCAAACGTAGGCAACATTTTGATTGCTGGCAACCTGACAAAGACATCGGGCGGCATCAACACAAACTACCCCACCACTGTTCGTTGGTCGCAGGCATTTGCCAATACAGGCGTTCCCGGCACATGGGAGCCAACCCTGACCAACGTGGCTAACGAACAAGAAGTTCCTGTTCGTGGTCCTTTGGTGGACGGCTTCTTCCTTGGCGGCAACTTCTATGTCTGCTCCTATTGGGACACAGTGGTTTTCAGCCCGATTGCGTACCAGAACAGCACAGCACCAGTATTTGGTGTTCGCTTGCTCAACCAAGGTCGTGGCCTGCTGAACAACAACTGCTGGACCAACACCGATGCCAATGTGTACGGCATTGATGCCCGTGACATTTGGATGTTTGATGGATCAAACTTTACTTCTATTGGCAATCAGCGGGTAAAAGATTATTTCTTCTCCAATCTGAACCCAACTTACTATGACCGAATGTTCATGGTCAACAACACTCAGAAGTATCAGATTGAGATTTATTACCCCGATTTGACTTCTACTGGCTGGTGCAACAAGATGCTGTCGTACCGCTATGACCTGCAAATCTGGAATGCCCCTAAGACCATCCAAAACGCCTGCATGGGCACTGAAGGCCCCAAGGTTGTCAGTGGGCAGTTCAATCTAGCTTCCCGTGTTGTGACCTATGCTCGGGCTGACAGTACCAGCCAGAAATTGATTCAGACTGCTGTTGGCAACTCGTTCATCAATAGCGGGACTATCCCTGCAACATTTGAGCGTACCAACATGGTGATGCAAACTGCAAATGGTCCTGTGCCCTTTAGTAGCAAGGTTTATGTCCACAGATTGCTGCCTGAAATCTCGGGGTCTGGAACGATTGACATTACTGTTGGCGGTGCTAACTCAACTGCTCAACCCGCAACCTATGGTCAAACTGGCACAACTGACATTAATACCAATACGCCTTGGATTACTACCCAACAAAATGCCGTTCGCACAGTTGCTGTAAAAGTGCAATCAAATGATAATTCCAACACTTGGAATATAACTGCGATTAATTGGCAAACCACCATTGTTGAGGATGCGTTCTAATGCCATTCTTTCTTGATGGAAATCCAACTCCCGATGAAGTATCGGAAGCAGTAAATTATTTGCTTGCCAATTTAGATAATGGTACGCCTACTGGTTCTTATACAGTTTCTAATGACCCTGTAACTGGATTTGTTTCTAACAGTTACGGCAGCATTCTCCAATATCAATATCGGTATTTGGACATTAAATATGCTGATAATGTCAGTGGGTTGAACTTCTCTGACAACCCGTTTGGTCGCTTGTATTTCGGCATCAGCAACAGTGATTCTGTCACCGAGAGTGTCAACCCGGTTGATTACACATGGTTCAATGTGGATGGCGGTTTTGGCATCAATAGGGTGCTGTGGATTGCTGTTACTGGTGGTCGCCATGTGGCTTACGCTGTTAGCCAAGACGCTCCTGATGCCAACCAGAACTGGCAAGTAGCCCCAATTCAGGCTGTTGACCTTGATAACCCATTCAAGACCTACGATCAGTACATGACTGTTCGTTTTGCCACTAACTCTGTTGGCGCAGGATTCTCTACAAGCCCCACGAACGCAAAGTTCTATGGCATCTATACCAGTGCTGATGGTAGCTCATCCAGTGACCCTACAGCCTACGCTTGGTCACCATTTGACTTTGGCACAACATACAACTTGTACTACCGCAGCCTTGGTGGTCGAAACATCTCTTTCTTGCCATCAACTTACCAGCCTATTGGATATATCCCGTATGCCAATCTGGTGATTAACCTTGATGTTCCAACTTCTGCGTCTGTAAACACCATTGGCATTGTCAGTGCTGTGCCTCTGATCGTTCAGTCGCCCTATCGGTATTTAATTATTCGATATGGTTCTACATCAACTGGCGGCAGTATCTCGACAGACCCAACTGGCAAGTCTTATTTTGGCATTCAGGCATCTGATGTCATCATTACTGACAACAACCCGGCAGATTACACATGGTTCTACGCTGGCGGCACTTTTCTGACGGCTGTTGATTTGTGGGCTAGAGTTTCTGCCAACAATATTGTCCAGTTCAGCTACGACTTAGCCTCGCCTGACTCGACAGGTTGGACGCAAGTAACCTATCAGCCGACAGTTGCATCACCATACATTGATGTGTATCTGCGTCCAGGCATGGTCGTAACCAACATCACATCACCTACTGATGGCAGGCTCGGTTATTCTTCCCTTGCTGCTAATGGGGTGGTTAACCTGAACCTTGACCCCTATGGCGCAGGAAAGAACACTGGCGGCTTTGACATTGACATTACCACCACCTCTACAGTCTCTGTTGACCAGTTTGGACGGGTCTATCAGACGGGTGCTGCTGATGAAGTTCGATACAGCACATTGGTGACAACGGCAACTTCAGGCCAGACTGCTTTCTCCATTTCCAACTATCAAACCAATCAGGTGTTGGTGTTCAGGAATGGCGCATTCTTGAAGCCTGGTACTGACTTCACTCGGACTACAACAACAGTGACATTGACCAACGGCTGTGTGGCTGGCGATATTGTCCAAATCTATTACATCCGACTGATTGATGGTTCAACTTCAGCCGATAAAGTGCCATTTGTATATACATCGGGCACATTGACTTCAGGCCAAACAGCAATTTCTTCAAGTTATCAGGATGGATCAGAACTGATATTTGTTAATGGTTGTTTGATTGTTGATACTGATTATTCGTATGCTGGTGGCAGTACAGGATATGTATTGGGCACTCCATCTACTGGCGGCAGTTACACAATTGTTTCTTTTAGCCAAAACAGCGCCAATGTCTTGATATTTGCTGAAAACTATTCAGAAACAGTCAGTGGTACAACCAATGTGGTTTTCCCCACCAGTTTCTATCGCAACTCTCATTTGATATGGCTAAATGGTTGTTTGCTTAAACCATCTGCTGATTACACAATTCCCGGCTCTGGTGATGCAAGTTATAACTACACATCATCAGGATTTTTGAGTTATTCAGGCCAACCAACACAATTCTGTTCATTTAAGAGTGCGGGTTCTGCGTCATCTTTTGGCCTTGGTTCTCAGGGTGTATTGGGTTACGATATGCCAGTTGTAATTGAAAAGAAACCCACTATTCGGGATATGTTCCTTGAAATGCAAGCTCAGATTGACGATCTGAAAAATCAACTAGAACAGGTGAAAAAATGACCCAAGCCGTTAATTTGGCAAACTTTGCAAACAATCTGGATTCGTCTGGTGGCGTTTCCCCGTCTGCATTGAATGCTCAAGTGCCTATTTCTAAAGGCGGCACTAACGCAACTACAGCGGCAGCAGCCCGAGCCAACTTGAGTGCTGCGGTGTTGGGTGCAAACTCAGACATAACTTCTTTGTCTGGCCTTACAACGGCTTTGTCGGTTGCTCAAGGCGGTACTGGCGCAACCTCTATTACTTCTGGTGCAATCATAAAAGGCAATGGCACTGGTGCATTTTCTGCCGCAAGTGGTTCTGATATTGCCACTGCAATTGGCTCTGCCACTGTAACCAATGCAACCAATGCCACCAACGCTACTAATGCCACAAATGCAACCAATGCTTCTACAGTAACGACTGTAACAACTTCTCAAGTTAATACTGCAATTGCAAGTTCTACTGTTGGCGCTGTAGGCACATATGCTTTTATGGTTCATTTGTCTGGCGGTTCATATAACCCCGGCGATACTAGTTCTGGCAGTAATTTGCGATATTCAAATACTGTTTCTTATACTGCTTCCACAGTCCCATCTGGCACTTGGAGATGTATGGGATTTGGCTTTACGCTTGTAGAGCCTCCAGACACAACTTACATCCCTACTCTTTGGCTTCGCATTTCTTAATATATAAGAAAAGGAAAAATCATGGGCGCTCCTACTCCTGTTGGTCAATCAAATCCTACCTCTGCTCCTCAAGGCAAAGGGCTTGCTAATTTGGCACAAGCTGGACAACAAAATCCTGTACAAAATCCTGTACAAAGTTTGCCCCAAGGCTTGGGCGACCAGATGATGCCGCAACAAATGCCTGCGGAAATGGCAAATCAACTCAGGCCACAACCGGGAAGCGCCAATATGTACAATTCATTCCCAGGCCCATCAGGTATGCCACAGCCTGGTATGCCACAGTCTGGAATGCAGGGTCTTGGCACTCAAATAAACCCGCAATTGACTTCTTCACTTGGTCAATTAAGTAGCAACATTTTTGGTCAGCCGACATCTCAGCCCTATATGCCACAACCGGGGATGCAAGGTCTTGGCGCTCAAATGAATCCGCAATTGGCATCCCAACTTGGTCAATTGGGCAGCAATATGTTTGGTCAACTTACATCTCAACCCGGTATGCCACAACCCGGCATGCCTCAAATGGGTATGCCTAATTCTGGCCCCGGCAAGGATCAATTTGGAGGTCCTCAAAACGGCATGGGGCACATGGGTCGGCATCAAGGCAAAGGCGGCAATGTGACTTATCCTGGTCAAGGCGGTCAGCCTCAAATGGGTAAGCCGAATAACTATCCAAATACTGTTGGCTCATGGGATAATTCGCCCATGAAACCGCAGTCTTTTTCAGGTAAGGGGCAATAATCATGGGATTCGGTAAAAGTTCATCACAATCTCAGGTTCAGATGACTCCTGAGCAGCAAGAACTGCTCAAAACTCAGACTGATGCCCTTAAAGAAACCTTTCTTCCTGCTTATCAAAAAACTATTGGCATGGCGGGGGATGTTTATGGGCAAGTAAGTCCTGAAGCAAATGCTGCGGCTCAAAATGCGACAGGGGTTAGCCAGCGTGCTGGTGCTTTGCAAGAGGCTGGTGGCTCACAGGCTTATTTGCAGGGCATGCAGGGCTTGCAACAATTGTTTAGCCCAGAATATAAAGAACAACAAATTCAGGCATCAATGCAGCCTGCTCGGGAAGAAATCAGAGAGCAACTATCGGGGCAAAATGCCATGTATGGCGGTGCTGGTGGTCTAGGCTCTGCCCGTCAAGCATTGGCTGATCGAAACCTGAGCCAACTTGGTGAACAGCGTTTGGGCACTGTTGCGGCTCAGACTGCCGCCAATGTGGAAACACAGCGTCAAAATGCGGCAAATTCGTTGCTTGGCGCTGGTCAGCAAGGTCTTACTGCTGCTCAACAGTCTGCCGCAAGTCAGATTGGCTATGCTCAAACGCCTCAAGATGTGTTGGCAAAATATGCCCAAGTCATTTACGGCACGCCACAGGCATCTACCACGCCTAATTTTGGCGGCACTCAAGGCAGTTCAACTTCTGGCAAGGGTGCTGGCATTAAATTTAGTTAAGGAAATAACATGGCTGATTATGGAGCGTTTAAATTTGCATCTCCAGCCAAATATGGAGATTGGGCAACCTATGCTGGATTTGACAGAGTTACTGGAGATATAAATAAATCGCCAGTAGTTTCTGGCATTCAGCCTCCCGAAGCAACAGCATCAGGCCAATCTTTTGGACAACAAATTATGGGAAGCGTTGCTCCTAATTTGCAAAAGTATGGTTCTGCTATGGATCAATTTGGACAAGGCAATATTTCTGGAGCAGCAAATACAATGGGTCTTAAAACGCCATCATCTATTGCGTTAAAACTGCCTTCACTTGGTCAGCCTGTTAACACCGGGATGAACAGTCAATTTGAGGATTAATTATGGCTGAAGTAACAAATGCAGTAGCGCCACCCCAAGAAAATGTTCTTGGTGATATTACTGTTGTTGGAAAAGCAATTGCTC
>Ga0114976_10000609_pt1 | contig 22395 bp, 15 predicted proteins | sample S_130805_EF_Meta_FD_87319 | JGI IMG/M metagenome (GOLD analysis project Ga0114976, IMG submission 87319) | Freshwater microbial communities from Lake Simoncouche, Canada to study carbon cycling - S_130805_EF_MetaG | ecosystem: Environmental > Aquatic > Freshwater > Lake | place: Lake... | reverse complement strand
GCGGCTTTCCCGCCTGGGGATATCTCTACCGCGACCTCAATCTGGTGATGACGGGGGCGTGGGTGCTGGTGATCGCCCTCACCGCCCTGGCGGTGAACCGGTTCTTCCTGCTGAAGCCCATGGCCTTCCGCATGGTGATGGCCGTGCTGGTGGCCACCGCCATCGCCCTGCCGATCGAATACGGCCTCTATGCCGCCGGTCTGCGGGTGTACGGACCCAGTGCCATGGCCAACTTCTCGGGCTTCACGATTCCGCTGCTTGAGGCGCCGATTGAGATTGCCTTCGCGATCCCCTGCTACATGGCGCTGGTGCTGGCCACAATCCGCTACTGGGAGATCGTGCTCGACAACCGTTTCTGAATCCTGCTCTCACTCCGGATCCTGCCGTGAATTCCCCGTCTCCCACCGGCTCCCGATCGTGGTTCGTGCCCGACTCCCGCTTCGCTCTGCGCGCCTTCCTGATCGGTGTGGCGCCGATGGTGGGCTTGCTGGCCCTGATGAGCGGTTCGCTCGACTCCGCGGTTTCGATGATCTTGCTTTCGGTGCTCTGCACCGCCGGCATTGGCGGGCTGTTCTGGGTCGGCGTGGCGATCCTGGTCGGCACCGTGCTGCAGTTGCTGCTGCCTCCCCTGCGGCCGGCTCCAAGGGAGGTCGTATTCCGCGCCACGGCCCGGGAGCCGGATGAGGCGATGCTTCTTCGCCATTACGCCGGCGAGAAACTGGGCCAGGGGATGAGCGAAGCGGCGGTGCGGCGTGACCTGCTGCGTTCCGGCTGGAATGAGGGCCAGGCGGATGCCGCCCTGAAGCAGGCCAGCCTCCAGCAACCCGGCGAAGCCACGGCGTACGGCAGCGGGGCAGGCGATGGCCGCTGAAGCGCATTTGCCCCTGCCGCGGCGCTTGTGGATCTACCAGGCCGAACGTTTTCCCCTGAAACGCCATGGCCCCCTGATCGCGGTGTTCAGCGGCGCGGCGGCCCTCTACGGCGCCCGGCTGTTGAGCGTGTCCCCTTCGCTGCCGGTGCTGGTGAGCGCGATCCTCTGCAGCGGCGCCTTCTTCCCGTTGATGCGGATCGCTGATGAGTTCAAGGACCGTCACGACGACCGCCGCTGCCGCCCCTACCGGCCGGTGCCGCGGGGTCTGGTTCGCCTGCCCGAGCTGGCCCTGGTGGGGCTGGGCCTGGCCCTGGTGCAGATGAGCCTGGTCGGCCTCTTCGCTCCACAGGCCTGGTGGCTGCTTCTGCTCACCTGGAGCTGGTTCGCCTTGATGGGGGTGGAATTCCTGGTGCCCGCCTGGCTGCGTGAGCGGCCGCTGCTCTACACCCTCAGTCACATGGTGATCGTGCCGCTGATCGCGCTGCTCGCCCTGGCGATGGCGGTGCTGCCCGGCGGTGGCGTTTTGCCCGGCCCTGCCCTGGTGCCCCTGCTAGCACTCTGCTATCTCAATGGGCTGGCGATCGAATTCGCCCGCAAGATCCGTCTCCCCGAACAGGAGGAGCCAGGCGTGGAGACCTGGAGCGCCCTGTGGGGCCCGGGTCCAGCCCACGGTCGTTGGTTGGTGGTGCTGCTGCTCTCGCTGCCACTGGCCCTGGTGGCCGCGCAGCAGATCCGTGCCGTGCCGCTGGTGCTGCTGCTGTTGGCACCCTTGCTGGCCTGGATCGTGCTGCAGTTCCGGCCGGTCGGGCGGGCCGGGCGGAGAGCTGCCGGAGTCATTCAAAGACCCACGGAGATGGCCAACGGGGCTGCTGTGATCACCAGCGAGACAACAGGGGCTGCCGGTGGGGCGATCAAGGCCGCCGCCAGGGTCCAGTCGACCCGGCCGGAACCTTTGGAGCTGCCCACCGCGCTTTGGACCCTTGCCACCTATCTCTCGCTGGGCTGGTTGCCAGCCCTGCTAGGGGGGCTCGGATGACGCTGGTGCCCCTGCCCTCCCTGCTCCATGCCGTGTGGCTGTTGGATGGGGAGTCGATCGATCCGGAGCGCCTGCCGGAGCTGGGGGGCAAAGCCGCCACCCTGCTGCGCCTGGCCCAGGCCGGCTATCCCGTGCTGCCCTCCCTGGTGCTGCTCCCCTCGGCCTTCGAGCTGTCACGGCCCGGGCCGGATGCGCTGCCGCGGCGGCTGGATCCGCTGGTGGGGCGGGAGCTGCAGATGGCGCTGGAGGTGCTGGAGCGCCTGGCCCAACGGACCCTCGGGGGGGCCTGCTGGGCGGGCCGCGGCGGCCGGCGCTGGGCGGTGCGCTCCTCGGGCCGCTGTGAGGACGGCGAGCAGGCCAGCTATGCCGGGCAGTACGTCACTCGGCTCGATGTGGAGGACGCCGCTGTGGAGGAGGCCATCGTGGCGGTGTGGCGCTCGGCTTTCGGGTCGGCTCTGGTCACCTACCGGCGGGAGCGGGGCCTGCCGGAATCGACCGCGGCGGCAGCGGCCGGTGAGGCTCCGGCGGTGCTGATCCAGCCGATGCTCGCTCCCCGTTTCGCCGGGGTGGCCTTCTCGGCTGATCCGGTGAGCTGCCGGCGGGGGGTCACGCTGGTGCAGTCCACGGTGGGGGTGGCGGCCGCCCTGGTGGCCGGTGCGGTGGAAGGGGAAACCTGGCTGTTCGACCGGGAGGGAAGGCGGTTGGAACACCGGCCCGCTCCCCAGCCAGCGCCAGAGCCCGGGGCTTCCGCTCCCGCCGCTCACGAGGCTGCAGATGCAGCTTCAACGCCAGATTCATCGGATCGCCTGCTTCACGACTCCTCACTGCCCGAGGGGGAGGCGAGGCGGATCGCCGGCCTGGCCCGGCGGCTGGGCCACCATTTCGGTGTTCCGCAGGATGTGGAGTGGGCTCTGGTGGAGGGCGGTGCGCTGTGGGTGCTGCAGTCGCGGCCGATCACCACCCTGCGGGGCCTCGATGATCCCGATGGGCGTCTGGCCCTCTGGGATAACAGCAACATCGTGGAGAGCTATGGCGGCGTCACCACGCCGCTCACCTTCTCCTTCGCCCGCAAGGCCTACAGCGAGGTGTATGCCCAGTTTTGCCGCTTCATGGGGGTGCGTGAGGCCACGATTCGCCGCAACCGGGCGGTGTTTGGCGGGATGATCGGCTTTCTGGAGGGCCGGATCTACTACAACCTGCTCAACTGGTACCGGGTGCTGGCGCTGCTGCCCGGCTACCGGCTCAATGCCCGCTTCCTGGAGCAGATGCTCGGGGTCAAGCACGGATTGCCCGAGGAGCGGATGGAGCAGATCCGGCTGCAACAGCGCCGAGAGGCTGCCGAGGATCCTTCACCGCGATGGCGTGATGCACTCCACCTGGCGCGCTCCCTCGCGGGACTGGTGGCCAATGCCCTCACGCTCAGGCACCGCAGCCGCGCCTTTCGGCGACGCCTTGATCGGGTGCTTCTCAACCCCACCCAGCGAGCCGCCCTGGCCGATGCACGCCCCGACGAACTGGTGCACCTCTATCGCCGCATTGAGGCGGAGCTGCTTAACCACTGGGACGCGCCCCTGATCAACGATTTTTACGCGATGATCGTCTACGGCCTGTTGCGGGGCCTGGCCCAGCGCTGGTGTCCCAGCCAGGCCAACGCTCTGCACGATTGGATCGCTGGTGACCCCACGGTGATCAGTGCCGAACCGCCTCGTCGCATCCGCGCCATGGCCGTGCTTCTGCAGCAGCGGCCTGATCTGGTGGAGAGCCTGCAGCGGGGGGATCCTTCGACATTGCAGAGCCTGGTGGCCTCCTGTCCCGAGCTGCAGGCGGAGGTGGCGCGCTACCTCGATGACTTCGGCGACCGCTGCCTCGAGGAGCTCAAGCTCGAAACCCTCACCCTCCGGGAGGATCCTCTGCCCCTGCTTCGCTCGATCGGCGCGATGGCGGAGCGGTTGGGGCGGTCCTCCCCTCCTCCCGGGAGACCTTCGGAGTCTGAACGGCTCCAGCGGGCTGCGGCGTCGGTGGCACCCCGGCTTCCCGGCCAGCCACTGCGCAGTCTGCTGCTCCGCTGGCTGCAGGGGCGTACCCGGGCGTTGGTGAGCAACCGCGAGAACCTGCGATTTGAGCGCACCCGGGTGTTCGGCCTGGCGCGGCGCCTCCTGATGGAGCTGGGCCGGCGCCTGGCGGCCCTCGGGCTGCTCGATCAGGCGGAGGACGTGGTGTATCTGGAGGTGGAGGAGGCTCTGGGGGTGGTGGAGGGCAATGGCAGCGGGGCGGATCTGCGGGGGCTGGTGGCCTTGCGGCGGGAGGCCTGGAAGCGGCAGCTGAAGCAGCGTGCCTTGCCGCGCCGTTTGGAGACCCGCGGATTGCCCGCCCTGGCCGCCGCCACCCTGCTGGCTGCCCCGGAGCTCCCTGTTGAGAACGGAGAGGGGATGGTGGAGCCCGGCGCTTCGCCGGCGCGGCACTGGCAGGGGCTCGGCTGCGCACCTGGCTTGGTGAGGGCTCAGGTGTCGCTGGTGAGCGACCCCCGCCGCTGGCTGGATGCACCGCGGCAGCGTGGCAGCGACAGCCCGATCCTGGTGGCGGCCTCCACGGATCCCGGCTGGGTGCTGCTCTTTCCCCACGCCGCCGGTCTGCTGGTGGAGCGGGGCAGTGTGCTGTCCCATGTGGCCATCGTGGCCCGTGAGCTGGGGCTGCCGATGGTCAGCGATCTGGGGGGCATCACCGCCAGCCTGGTTGACGGCGACTGGGTGGAGATGGATGGACGCAGCGGCTTGGTGCGCCGTCTGGCCGACGTGCCGGGGGGTGCGGAACCCGTGGTTGCCCCCTCCCTGGTCGCTGGCGCTCGGCAGGGGATGGAGTCATCGGCCGGGCATCCCGATGCTGCGCCCGCGCCTGCAGGTTCGGCGGCCGCGGGCGCCGCTCAGCTGGTCGTGCTGCCGCTTTCCGAAGCACCATGAACGAGCACCGGCTGCGCTACGGCCAGTGCTGGGAGGATGCCGCCTGTTTGCTGGAGGGGCTGGATCCCCGCCCGGGCGCCGTTGTGCTCTCGATCGCCTCCGGTGGGGAGAACAGCCTTGCCCTGCTGTTGCGGCCGGGGGTAAGGGTGATCGCGATTGATCGCAGCCCTCCCCAGATCGCCTGCCTGGAGCTCAAGGTGGCGGCCTTCCGCCGGCTGAGCCACCCCGAGCTGCTGCTGCTCCTGGGCGCCCACGCCGGTTCCGTGGGACGGCGCCGGCACCTCTACGGCCGCTGCCGCGCTGATCTTTCCCCAGCCGCCCGCGCCTTCTGGGAGGCCGATCCAGCCTGGTTGGCCTGCGGCGTGCTGCCGGTGGGCCGCTTTGAGCGCTACCTGGCCCTGTTCCGCCGACTGGTGCTGCCGCTGGTGCATGGCTCCCAGCGTCGCGCCGCGTTGCTGACGCCCCGCTCCCCCGCTGAGCGGGGGCACTGGTATGACAGCTGCTGGGATGGCTGGCGCTGGCGGCTGCTGTTTCGCCTGTTCTTCAGCCGCACCGCCCTCGGCAACCTGGGCACCGATCCGAGCTTTGTGCGCTTCGGCCATGGTTCCCAGGCGGATCAGCTGCTGGCCCAGGTGCGGCGGGTGATGGTGGAGGTCGACCCGGTCCTCAACCCCTATCTCCATTGGATCTTGCGGGGGTGTTACGGCGATGGGCTTCCCCTGGCGCTCCGACCCGAGAGCTTCGCGCTGATCCGCTCCCGCCTGGATCAGCTGAGCTGGCATCAGCAGGCGCTGGAGGACTGGCTCGATGCGGAGGACTGCGGCCGGGAGGACGCCCCGCAGGGCACCAGCATCGATGGCTTCAACCTCAGCAATGTGCTCGAGTATCTGGAGGAGCCGCTGGCGGGGAGGCTGCTGGATCGGCTGCATCGGCGGGCGGCGCCGGGTGCCCGACTGGTGCTCTGGAACCGGCTGGCGGAGCGTGGCACCGCCCTGGCCTCCCCGGGGCGCTGGCGGGATCTGGAGGGCTTGGCGGCATCCCAGCATCGCCGGGATCAGGTGCCCTTCTATCGGCGGCTGGTGGTGGCGGAGGCCCTGCCGGCGGCGGCTGCGGCGTTGCCGCTGGCCGCTGCGGTATCCAGCCATGGCTGAGCCGGATCGTCTGCTGGCGCTGGCTGATGGCAGCGGCGGCTGGGCCAGCTGTGGCCTGTGGTGGCGTCAGCCGGGGCTGGCACATGCTCCGATCGCGCCAGCCGCGAACCCTGGCGAATCCATCGGCCGGATCGGCCGCCTGGCGGCCAGCGGGCCGACGCTCGCCGCCGAGCTGCTGGAGCGCGCCTGCCTCGAGCTTCGCCAGCGCGGCTGTGCCGCGGTATTGGCTCCGCTTGATGGGGACACCTGGCATCCCTACCGGGTGATCGAGCCTGGCCAGAATGCCGCCGAGGCCTTCGCCGGCGAACCGGATCCCGATCCCCGCTGGGCCGACTGGCTGGCGGCGGCAGGATTTGCGGTGCGGGCCCGCTATGTGTCCTGCCTGTGCAGCGATCTGCAATGGCGACGCCCGCAGCCCAAAACGCCGCAGCCGTTTCAGTTGGTGACGGCAGAAGCGTTGGCGATCGACACGTTCGTGGAGCCGATTCACCGGTTGATCCTGCTTGGGTTCCGGCGCCAGCCGCTGTTCACCCCGATCGGCATCACAGCCTTCCGTGAGCACTGGCAGGCCTGGCGCCCTCGCCTCGATCCACGACTGAGCCTGCTGGCCTTTGATGGCTCAGAGCTGGTGGGATTGCTCCTGGCCCATGCCGATGGGCCCCGGGCTCAGCGGGTGGTGGTGCGGACGCTGGTGGTGCGGCCCGGTCGGCGTTGGGCGGGCTTGGGGCGCCGGCTGCTGGAGGCCTGCCATGGTCGGGCCGCGGCCAGGGGGCATCAGGGTGTGATCCACGCGTTCATGCTCGATCCGGGACCTTCGCTGGCCCTGAGCCGGCCGTACGCCACCCCCTTCCGGCGTTATGTGTTGCTGGGGCGGAGTCTGGTTGCGGCGGAAGCGGCAGGCGGAGTAAGGCCCACGCCGGAGTCCCCTGGCGGTGGGTCGTGTGCGCGATGATCGCCCAATCGACGCAACCGCTGCCGCGTCCAGCATGGGGCCATCGGGCTTGGAGGGAGGTCGAGGCGGCTGGCGCTTCTGGATCGACCGCGGAGGCACGTTCACGGATCTGGTGGGCCTGGCGCCCGATGGTGCGCGGGTGGTGCACAAGGTGCTCTCGGCGCGGGGTTGGTCGGCTGATGGGGGTCCCGGGGGCGGGGCTGCTGAGGTTGTTGGGGGCCCGTGGTTGATGGGAGGGGGCCTCCCGGCCGATCGGCTCGTGCTCTCTGGACTGGATGAACCCGCTGATGCGGATTCCGGTGAACGCCGGGATGGCGACCCTCCCACAGACCCCACCGTTGCCGCCATCCGCGCCGTGCTGGGTCTGGCTCCGGGGCAGCCCCTTCCCGAGGGCTTGGTGGAGGAGGTGCGGCTCGGCACCACCGTGGCGACCAATGCCCTGCTGGAGCGGCGGGTGCCGCCAGTGCTGCTGCTCGTGAACCGGGGCTTTGCCGATCTGGCCGCCATCGGAGCCCAGCACCGGCCCGACATCTTTGCCCTGCGGGTGGAGCGGCCAGCGCTCCTGCCCCACCGGGTGCTGGAGGTGCCTGGCCGCCTGGCCGCCGATGGGGGCGAAGTGGAACCCTTCCACCGCGATCCCGCGCTGGAGGCCCGCCTGCGCCAGGCCCGGGCCGAGGGGCTGCGCAGTTGCGCCGTGGCCCTGCTCCATGCCGTGGTTGATCCTGCCCACGAGCTGGCGGTGGGGGGCTGGCTTGAGGAGCTGGGCTTCGATCCGGTTCTGCTCTCCCACCGGGTGGGCGGTCTGCCGCGGCTGCTGCCGCGCCTGCACACCACCCTGGTGGAGGCGGCCGTGCGGCCGGTGCTGCAGGCCTACCTCGCCGGGGTGCGGCGGGCCTTGGGGCCGGCCACGCGGCTGCGGGTGATGACCTCGGCCGGTGTGCTGCAAGCCCCCGAGCAGCTGCTCGCCAAGGACACGGTGCTCTCCGGGCCCGCCGGTGGTCTCGCCGGGGCGGTGGCCGTGGCCCGGTCCGCCGGCCTGGCGGCGCGGCCGATCCTCGGTTTTGACATGGGCGGCACCTCCACCGATGTGTTCCACCTGGAGGGCGGCGCAGCGGATTGGGCCGTGAAGGAGGCAGAGCAGGGCAGCGGCCCGGCGGGCATCGAACTCCAGCCCGAAACCTCCGTGGCGGGCCTCCAGCTTCAGGCCCCCACCCTGCCGATCCATACGGTGGCCGCCGGCGGCGGCTCGGTGGTGCGCCTTGAGGGGGGCCGGCTGCAGGTGGGCCCCCAGTCGGCCGGGGCGGATCCAGGGCCGGCCTGCTACCGCCGCGGCGGACCCCTCACCATCACCGACGCCAACTTGCTGCTGGGCCGTCTGCCGGAGGGATCCCTGCCGCCGCTCTTCGGTCCCGGCGGCGATCAACCCCCTGACGGGACCATTGCGCGACGGGGTTTTGAGGCGCTTGTCGCCGAGCTGGCGCAGGCGCAGGGTGGTCCATGGACGGTCGCTGGATCGCCAGCGCCGCTCACCCCGGAGGCGCTCGCCCAGGGCGCCCGCACCATCGCCCTGGAGCGGATGGCCGAGGCGATCCGGCGCGTGTCGATCCAGCGCGGCCATGACATCCGCACAGCGGTGCTGGTGAGCTACGGCGGCGCCGGCGGTCAGCACGCCTGTTCCCTGGCCGAGCGGCTCGGGGTGGCGCGGGTGCTGCTCCATCCCCTGGCCGGGGTGCTCTCGGCCTATGGCATCGGTCTTTCGCACCAGGAGGCGCTGCGCACGACGGCGGTGCAGCGGGTGCTGGAGCCGGCCCTGCTGAGCGAGCTGCGGCGCCGCCGGGATGGTCTGCTGGCGGAGGCAAGCCAGGCGTTGCGGGAGGCCGGTGATGGTCCGGGGGAGCCCTCGGCGGCGCGGGTGAGCCTGGAGCTGCGCTCCGCCGGCGGCGAGCGGGGCCTGGAGGTGCCCTGGACTGACGGTGACGCCATCGACGCCCTCCGCGCGGCTTTCGAGACGCGCCATCGCCAGCGCTTCGGCCACGTGGTGGCGGGGGAGACGCTTGTGGTGGAGCGCCTGCAGGTGTTGCTGCCGGCTGCCGCCGTTGGATCGGATGCCTCGGCTTCGGGGGTTCAGCCAGTCCTTTCGGAGCAGGGGGCTGGCGAGGAGCCGGGTGCCCGTGGCAGCGGCGATGCACCGGAGCCTTGCCGTTGGGTGCCCCTTTGCCTGCCGGCTGAGGATGCCGGCCCGGGCTTGGCCGCCGATCTGGCCTGGTGTTCGGTGCCCTGTTGGCGGCGGGAGGACCTGCGGCCCGGTCAGGGGCTGGTGGGGCCCGCCGTGGTGCTGGAGGCCACGGGCACCACCGTTCTGGAGCCTGGCTGGGGCGGCCGGGTGCTTGCCGATGGCGTGCTGCTGCTGGAGCCGCTCTCCCCTCCTGGGGGTAGTGGGGTGGAGGCGCTTCACACCTCCAGGCAGGCCCACGCCCCGAGCATGGCCGGCGGCCTGGGTGCGGGGAGGTTTGCAACCGGTGATGCGGATGCCGGGGCCGCCAGTTCCCCTCGCGCAGGTCGTGGTGGGTTGCTTGCTGCCTCAGGGGATGCTCGCAGCGGGGGGCATCGTGGGCGTGATCCCTCCGCCACCCCCTCCAGCCTGCCGGCGCCGACCGGCCTGCCCATCTCGCCCGATCCGGTGCGGCTGGAGCTCTACAACCACCGCTTTTCCGCCATCGCCGAGCAGATGGGGGTGCGGCTGCAGCAGAGCAGCCGCTCGGTGAACATCCGCGAGCGGCTCGATTTCTCCTGCGCCCTCTTCGATGGGTCCGGCCAGTTGGTGGCCAACGCACCCCACATCCCCGTGCATCTGGGCTCGATGGGGGAGAGTGTGGCCGCATTGCTGGCCGCAATCGGGCGGGGCGAGCGGGCGCCGCTGCGGCCCGGCGATGCCGTGGCCAGCAACGATCCCTACGGCGGCGGGACCCACCTGCCTGACATCACGGTGATCGCGCCCGTGTTCGCCCCTGATGGTGCGCACCAGATCCCCTTGCCGCTCTCCATCTCGGCGCCCACCGCTGCATCGCCGACCGACAGGCCGGCCATCGCCCCGCCGCCAACCGCTGCGGCCTCCCCACGGCCCGGGGGCCCGGTCGCAGACGGCGGCGGAGCTGCGCCGCTCTTCTATGTCGCCTGTCGGGGGCACCACGCGGATGTGGGCGGCATTACCCCCGGATCGATGCCGCCGTTCAGCCGCTCGATCCTGGAGGAGGGTCTGCGGCTCGACAACGTTCCCCTGATGGAGGACGGCCGCCTTGATCTCGGGGCTTGGAGGAAGCGGCTGACCGCCGGTGCGTATCCGGTGCGGGATCCGGAGCGGCTGCTGGCCGATCTGCAGGCTCAGCTGGCCGCCAACCGGCTGGGTGAGGCCGAGCTCCACCGCCTGATCCGCCAGCGTGGCGTGGCCGAGGTGGTGGCCGCCATGGGGGAGGTGCAGCGCAATGCCGCCGAGGCGGTGCGGTGTCTGATCGATCGGCTCCAGCCCGGGCGCCATACGGTGGAACTCGACGATCGCTCGCGCATCGCGGTGGCGGTGACTCCCGATCACCGACGGCGGCGGGTGCGGGTGGATTTCAGCGGCACCTCCCCTCAGCAAGACGGCAACCTGAATGCCCCGCTGGCGATCACCAAGGCGGTGGTGCTCTATGTGTTCCGGGTGCTGGTGGCGCGGCCGATTCCGCTGAACGCGGGCTGCTTCGAGCCGATCGACCTGGTGGTGCCGCCCGGTTGCCTCCTGCACCCCACCTACCCGGCGGCGGTGGTGGGCGGCAACGTGGAAACCTCCCAGGCCGTGGCCAATGCCCTGTTCGGCGCCCTGGGAGTGCTGGCGGCGGGCCAGGGCACGATGAACAACCTCAGCTTCGGCAACGACCGCTGCCAGTACTACGAAACCGTGGCGGGGGGCAGCGGCGCCGGTGTGCTCCCGGATGGAAGCGGCTTCCCCGGCGGTGACGCCGTGCAGAGCCACATGACCAACTCACGCCTCACCGATCCGGAGATCCTCGAGGCTCGCTTTCCCGTGCGGCTGGAGCGCTTCGCCCGGCGCTGGGAAAGTGGCGGCGCCGGCCGCTGGCGCGGGGGCGATGGCGTGGTGCGCTGGCTGCGGGCGCTGGAGCCGATCACCCTGGCGATCCTCTCGGGTTCACGGCGGGTGCCGCCCTTCGGCCTGGCCGGCGGCGGCGAAGGCCAGTGTGGCCGCAACGCCCTGCTGCGCTCCGATGGCAGCCGCCAGGAGCTGGGCGGTTCGGCCCAGGTGGCGATGCTGCCCGGCGACCTGTTCATGCTGGAGACCCCCGGCGGCGGGGGCTGGGGGGTGGATCCCCGCGCCCAGGAAGCAGAAGATGTTTGCAGGGAGCTCAGCGGTGGCTCCGCCACCGCTGATGGAGTCCAGGACGTCGCAGCTTCGGGCGTCGCAAAGCAGGGCGGGGCAGCGCCCGGCGCTGCCCCGCGGGCTGGGGGCTGTGACTCCACCGGCTTAGGGTTTCCGCCGGAAATGGCCCTCTCCACGGCAGCAGCGCCCTGATGACCTCATCCCCTGCCTTCTCCGGGTGGCTGGTGCGGATGGCAGGGTCTGCCTTGATCGCCGCGTCGCCGCTCGCTCCAGGTCTTCTTCACGCCTCTGCCCATCCCGCCTCCGCCGATCAGGCGGCTGCCCCGCCAGCCCCCTCCCCCTGGGCGCCAGCCGCCCTGGAGGCACCCTCCAGGGTCCTCACTCCATCGCCAACCACCGCACCGGTCAAGGTCCCGGTGGCGGGATCGGCCCCATCCCTCAATGAGATCCAGGAGGCCGGCCAGCGCTTCCAGCCCCTCTGGTCGGCGAGGGGGATGGTGGCCAGCCAGGAGGGGCGCGCCTCGGAGGCCGGGGCGGCGATCCTGCGGCGGGGAGGCAATGCCGTGGATGCCGCGGTGGCCACCGCCTTTGCCCTGGCGGTGACCCTGCCCCAGGCGGGCAATCTGGGGGGCGGCGGATTTCTGGTGCTCTGGCTGCCCGGTGCATCCCCAGCCGCAGGCCGGGGATGCCTGGGGAACGCCGGTTCAGGAGGTCTGGGGGATGGCAGCTGGCCTGCTGCCGCTGCCGCAGGGGCCTCGGCTCCGCTTCATGCGGCTCACGTCACCCACGCCTCCAAGGGGGAGGCTCCCGCTGGGGCTCCCTCGGCCGCGCCAGCTCCCTTCCGCATCGGCGCTTCGCCCGAGCTGACCCTCGGCCAGGGCTTTGCCGTGGCCGTGAACTTCCGCGAGAGCGCCCCCGCCGCCGCCCGTGCCGATCTGTTTCGCAGGGCCGATGGCCGCGTCGACCGGCAGCGGGCCACCCGCAGCCTCGAGAGCACGGCGGTGCCCGGCAGCGTGGCGGGTCTGCTGCTGGCCCAGCGTTGCTATGGCCGTCTGCCGCTGCAGGCGGTGATGGCTCCGGCCATCGGCCTGGCCGAGCAGGGCGTTCCGGTGGACCGGGAACTGGCCGATTCGCTCACCGCCGCCCTGCCGCTGCTGGCTGTCGATCCCACCTCCCGGGCGCTGTTCCTCAGGCCTGTCGGCCAGGGGGGCAGGCCATCCACGGGCCTGGCCGCGAGCCCAGGGGCGAGAACGGGAGCGAACACCGAAGCGATGGGAACCGTGGCTCGATCCCCCCAGGCCGTGCCCGGCTCCATCGCCGCTTCCCAGCACCCGAAGGGTTGGGCCCCGCCATCGGCTGGAGGTGCGCGATCCACCGCTCAGCAGGCGCCTGCAGCCACCCCCTCCGCCCCTGGCGCCGCTTCCCCTGCTCTGCGAGCCCTGCATCCCGGCGAAATCCTCCGCCAACCGCTGCTGGCCTCCACCCTGCGCCGCGTGGCCCGCGACGGGGAGGCTGGCTTCTATCGCGGGCCGGTGGCCGATGCCCTGGTGCGCCTGATGCGGCAGCGGGGCGGTCTGATCCGCCAGGCCGATCTCAGCGCCTACCGGGCCGAGCTGGTGCGGCCCATCGCCGGCCGCTTCCGCGGCCACGTGGTGCTTTCGATGCCGCCGCCCGGCGGGGGGCTCACCCTGCTGCAGCTGCTGGGGTTGATCGAGCCGTTCGACCTGCAGACCAGTGGCGCCGGCAGCGCCGCCACGCTGCACCGGCTCACCGAGGCGATGAACCTGGCCTACCGCGATCGCAACACCTGGCTCGGCGATCCGGCCTCGATGGCCAGCCCACCGCCCGATCTGCTGGCTCCCGCCTACCTCGACCAACTGCGCCGCAGCATCGATCCGGCGCGCCACCGTCCCGCCGCCAGCCTCTCCGTGCCGCCCCCTCCCCGGCGCGAGAGCGTGAACACCACCCACCTCTCGGTGGCGGACAGCAGCGGCGGACTGGCGGCGCTCACCACCACCCTCAACTTCGCCTATGGCAATGGCGTGAGCGTGCCGGGCGCCGGCTTCCTGCTCAACAACGAGATGGACGACTTCACGGCGGCTCCTGGCCAGCCCAATGGTTTCGGCCTGCTCCAGGGTGAGGCCAATGCGATCATCCCGGGCCGTCGGCCGCTCAGCTCCATGGCCCCCACCCTGGTGTTCCGGCCGGATCACACCCCCTGGCTGGCCACGGGTAGCCCAGGAGGCAGCCGCATCATCACGACGGTGGCCCAGGTGCTTTTGCAGCGGATGCTCTGGGGCGCCAACCTGGCCACCGCCGTGGCGGCGCCCCGCATGCACAGTCAGCTCTGGCCCGACCGGCTGGCGTTGGAGGAGGGTTTCTCACCCGACACCCGCGCCCTACTTGGGCGCCTGGGCCACAGCCTGCAGAACGCTCCGGCCATGGGGGCGGCCAACAGCGTGGAGGTGCTGGCTCCGCGGGGCAGCGGCAGCCTCGGGGTGGCGGATCCACGCCGGGGCCGCACGCTGGCGGTTGGGGAGTGAGGGCGAGGCTCGATCAGCGCTCGGCTTCACCCAACCGGCCCCCGCGGCACCACGATCCACCCTGATCCAGCCTCCCCGTAGGTGTGGCACGCCCCACCCCTGGCCACCTGATCGGCCGCCAGGGCGCAGAGGGCGGCATCGATGAGGTCGATGCTGGTGAGCGGATCCGGATCGATTCCCGCCCGCTCCAGGAGCGCCAGGCGCTGGCTCCGCTTCAGGGCGGCGGTGGCATTGCCGCCGCGCAGGTGCCAGGTGATCGCGTGGGGAAAGGTCTCGAAGCAGGCGGGTCCGTTGGTCGGCAGGCCAGAGAGAAGCGGATGGGAGGGTTCCAGGGCCTGATAGAGGGCCTCCCCCCGCAGCATCCAGCCGTAGAAATCGCTGGGATGCTCGATGGCGCGCTCGCGGCTGGGGGAAGGGAAGCAGCGGATGCCCCGCGCCATCAGCTCCCGCTCGCAGGGCCGCGGCCGGCCGTCGCTGCTCCAGCGGCAGGGGGCGTCGATGGCGATCACCCTGGCGCCGATCTCCTCGCGGCACCAGTGGCCCAGCGCTTCAGGATCCGAACTGGTGAACTGGCCGGCATGGCGGCCATCCCGCAGGGCCACCGCATGGAAGCCCTTGCGCCGGCCGCCCACATCGATCCCCACCACTGTGGCGGGGGGCTTGCCGATGCGGGTTTGGATGGCGATCGCCGCGCTGTTTGGGGGCGGAAGGGTCGCTTCGGGGGAGCGGCTCAAGCAGGCTGATCCGGCTCAGGCCTGGGTTGTGGTGCTGCCCGCCGGCGCGGTGAGCAGGTTCACCGCCGAGAAGGCCAGGCCGATGCCAAACATCGTGCCGATTGCCCAGGTGCCGCTCAGGGGCCATTCGGCGATCAGCAGGCCGCCGAGCACGGCCGTCACGATGCCATCGAGCAGCACCAGGCCGCGGGCCGGGCCCCCTCCGGCGGCGGCGGCGGCCAGTTCCATCACCCCCTCGATCGCCAGCAGGAAACCCAGGAACAACGTGAGGCTGAGGGTGCTCTGGATCGGGAAGGCCAGCAGGCTGATGCCGCCCAACAGGTACAGCACCGCGGAGAGCCCCCGAAACAGCTTGCCGCGGTTGTCCGCCGCACCGGTGAGCCGCAGCAGCTGGGAAACACCGGCGGCGATCGCCACGCCACCCAGGGCGATGGTGAGCAGGGTGGACGACACGAAGGGCAGGGCGATCGCCAGCAGCGCGGCCAGGAGCAGCAGGGCGGCGGTGATCCAGCGCAGACGGGGGGAGGCCGGAGCGGACACGGGTGAACGGAGCGAGCGGACAGGAGCCTCAACGTGGCGGGGATCGCGGCTCCGGGTGTGGGATCACCCACCGGGCTGTAGCAATCCATCACATGCCGCAGACGGGCGGCGCTGGAGCGGCCAGCCTTGCGGTACTCGCCGGCGGCATGCCGCCACCTTCCCGTGCCGTTGCTGCCGCCGCTGAACGAGCACAACCTCCCCTGGATGGACACCCTCCATCCGATCGTGGTGCACTTCGTGATCGCGATGGGTCTGGTGGCCTTCCTGTTCGACCTGATCGGCTACTTCGGACGCCGCCCCGCCCTCTTTGAGGTGAGCTTCTGGAACCTGCTCTTCGCCACGGTGGCGATCTTCGTGGCGATCCTCTTCGGCCAGGTGGAGGCGGGCCTGGCCAATCCCTACGGCGCTTCCCGGGATCTGCTCAATCTCCACAGCACCCTGGGCTGGTCGCTGGCGGGGGTGCTCTCGCTCCTCTCGGGGTGGCGCTATGTGATCCGCAGCCGTGATTCCCAGGCGTTGCCGCCGGCTTTCCTGGTGGCTGGCGCCGCGCTGAGTCTGCTGATCGTGGTGCAGACCGCCCTGGGCAACCAGCTGATCTGGACCTACGGACTCCACACCGTGCAGGTGGTGGCGGCCATGCGGGAGGGCCGGCTGTGAGCGCGATGGTGGCCACGTTTCGGGGGGTGGCTGCCGGCCCGCTGGCCTTGCCCTGGGGCCTGGTGGCGCCGCTGCGGCCCTCCGGCCTCGGCGCCAATGATCTCCCCTACAGCCTGCCGATCCACCCCAACCTGGTGCACCTCACGATCGGCCTGTTCGTGATTGCCATCGCCTTCGACCTGGTGGGGGCTCTCTACCCGGTGGAGAAGCGGGTGTTTCGTTTCCTGGCCCTGCCCGTCACCCGGGGCGGCTTCCACGATGTGGGCTGGTACAACCTGCTGGCCTGCGCCGCGATCAGTTTCTTCACGGTGGCGGCGGGCTTCTACGAGATGCTCCTGGCCGATCCGGTGCCGGGGGTGCGCAGTGCCCTGGGCCTTGATGCCACCACCACCCTGCTCTGGCATGGGGTGGGAGGTGTGCTGCTCCTGCTGGCGATCGTGGCGATGGCGGTGTGGCGCGGTCTGCAGCGTTTCGTCTGGCGCCGCGATTACGGCCGTCAGGTGCAGTGGTCGTACCTGCTGGTGGGCGTGCTTCTGTTCGCGGTGCTCGGCCTGCACGGCACCCTGGGGGCTGAGTTGGCGGCCGAGTTCGGCGTGCATGTCACCGCCGATCAGCTGCTGGCCGAGGGCGCCGATCCGCGCCAGGTGTTGCGATGAGCGCCGGACTCTCGGCTGCCGACCCCGGCCGGGGCCCCCGGGAGTCCGGGCCTGGAGGCGGCCCGCAAGGGTCGGCTCCAGGCCCTGGCGGTTCACCCGGCCGGGGCGGCTCAGGGCCTGTTCGGGGCACGCTGCTGCTCGTGGCCCTGGGCGTGGTTCTCGACCTGCTGGCCAGTCGCTGGCTGATGGCCCAGGTGCCCCGCTGGCTGCCGCCCCAGGCTTCCACCGCCGCGCCGCTGGTGGACAGACTCTTCGCCCTCGAGGCCGGCATCGGTTGCTTCCTGCTGCTGGGCTGCACCGCCGTGATGGCCTGGACCCTGCTGTTCGATCGGGCCGACAAGTACGACCGCGATGACGGGGACCCGATCGAGGGCAACCTGAAGCTGGAGATCACCTGGACCGTGATTCCTCTGGTGGTGGTGCTGCTGATCGCCGCCGAGGCGATCCGGGTGAATGGGCAGCTGGCCAGCCTGGGGGGCAAGGTGCGCGTGGCGGGAGCCGCCGAGGCCCTGCGACTGGTCGGCGTCGATGGGATTGAAGGGGTGGCCCCATGGGGATCGGAAGCCAGCCCTTTAGAGGCTGGAGCCGATGCCCTCAGGTCGCCGAACCTGCCGCGCCGGTTCTCGATGCTCCGGCAAAAAACCTCCTCTGGCTCTGGCCTGCCCCCCGCTTCGTCCTCTGGTGCTGCCGACACCGACACCGCCGCCGAACTCGGCCCGATCGTGGTGATCGCCCGCCAGTGGTCCTGGCAGTTCGTCTATCCCGATGGCGTTCGCAGCGCTGAGCTGCACCTGCCGGTGAACCGGCCTGTGCGCTTCCGGCTCGTCTCCCTCGACGTGCTGCACGGCTTCTCCATCCCGGCCTTCCGGCTCCGCCAGGACGTGGTTCCCGGCAGCGTGATCGACTACCGCCTCACCCCCAGCCGCGAAGGCCGCTACCGGCTGCGCGATTCCCTGTTCAGCGGCGCCTACTTCGCCGCGAATCAGAGCGACGTGGTGGTGGAGAGCGAGGAGTCCTTCGATCGCTGGCGGCAGGCAGCTCGCCTCAGCCCCCTGGCGCCGAGCCCCAACGCCGCCGCCGAACTCTGGCGCCAACGGCAGGAGCGGGGCAACCGCGGCTGGGCCACCGTGCCGCCGGCGCCACCGCCCCTGGTGAATGTGCCGCTTGATCCCAACGCCGCCCACGAGGGCTGACCCCCAACCTCCCCCGATGAGCACCACCCCGATCCCCTTTGATCCCCGCGCCCTGCGCGCCCCCCACCCGGTGCCAGGGGCGCCAGACAACTGGCGGCGTTTCTTCACCTTCAATACCGACGCCAAGGTGATCGGCATTCAGTACATCGCCCTGGCGCTCTTGTTCCTCCTGGCGGGGGGGCTATTGGCGATGATCATGCGGGGCGAGCTGATCACACCGCCGGCCGATCTGGTGGATCCAAGCGTCTACAACGGCCTCTACACCATGCATGGCACGGTGATGCTGTTTCTCTTCCTCTTTCCCATCCTCAATGGTTTCAACAATCTCCTGATTCCCCCCATGATCGGTGCTCCCGACATGGCCTTCCCTCGGCTTAATGCCCTCGCTTTCTGGATGTTCCCGGTGTTCGGCCTGGTGCTGATGGCGAGCTTTCTGGTGCCGGGTGGTCCTTCGAGCTCGGGCTGGTGGGCCTATCCACCGCTCAGCACCCAGAATCCGCTCGGGCTGTTGGTCAATGGTCAGTTCCTGTGGATCCTCGCGGTGGCGATCTCGGGGGTCAGCTCGATTCTGGGGGCGGTTAATTTCTGCACCACGATCATCCGCATGCGGGCGCCCGGTATGGGGTGGTTCCGGATGCCGATCTTCTGTTGGACAGCCCTGGCGGCCCAGACGATCCAGCTGGCGGGCCTGCCGGTGCTCACCGCCGGGGCGGTGATGCTGCTCTTCGACCTGAGCTTCGGCACCAGCTTCTTCCGGCCGGAGGGCGGCGGCGATCCGATGCTCTATCAGCACTTCTTCTGGTTCTATTCCCATCCGGCCGTCTATGTGATGGTGCTGCCGGTGTTTGGCTTTTTCTCAGAGATCTTTCCGGTTTATGCCCGCAAGCCGCTGTTTGGTTATCACGTGGTGGCGATCGCCTCCTTCGGCATCGTGCTGCTCAGTCTGATCGTGTGGGTGCACCACATGTTCACCAGCGGCACCCCCCAGTGGATGCGCCATCTGTTCATGGTCACCACGATGCTGATCGCCGTGCCCACCGGCATCAAGGTGTTCGCCTGGATCGCCACACTCTGGCGCGGCAAGCTTTGGCTCACCACAGCGATGCTGTTCGCCATGGGTGGTGTGTTCAATTTCATCTTTGCCGGCATCACCGGCATCATGCTGGCCACGGTGCCGGTGGATGTTCACGTGGGCAACACCTATTTCGTGGTCGGTCATTTCCATACGGTGATCTTCTCCACCATCACCTTTGGTGTGTATGCGGCGATCTATCACTGGTTCCCCAAGTTCACGGGTCGCATGCTCTATGAAGGCCTCGGCAAGGTGCATTTCGTGCTCACCTTCGTGGGTGCCCAGCTCAATTTCCTGCCCATGCACTGGGCCGGCCTGATGGGGATGCCGCGCCGGGTGGCCTCCTACGACCCTGAATTTGCGCTGGCCAATGTGCTCGCCAGCCTCGGCGCCTTTCTGCTGGGTGTGGCGATGATCCCCTTCCTGCTGAACCTGGTGAGCTCCTGGGCGCGGGGCGCGCCGGCCCCCGCCAACCCCTGGCAGGCGATCGGCCTTGAATGGCTCCTGCCCTCGCCGCCGCCGGCCGAGAACTTCGAGCATGACGTGCCCACCGTGATCAGTGGTCCCTACGGCTACGGCCTGGGCCATCCCCTGGTGGCGGACCAGGAGCGCTACGAAGCTCGCTTGAAGGAGGCCTGAAGCCATGACCGACTCCTGTTTCCCCTCAGGCTTCCCCGAAGGCATCAGTTCGGCCGTGCCGGTGCCCGACCGCCGCCCCCCTGGCCAGTCGTCTGTCGGCGTCGGCAGCGATCCGGCCTCGCTGGCCATGGTCAACGCCACCGCCTCGGGCGGTGCCTTCGCGGACGCTGCTTCAGCGGCCGCGGGAATCACGGCCGATGGCATTGGCTCCAACCTCGGAGGTTCCGGCGGTTCGGAGGGTTCCGGCCATGGGGGGGGGCCTGGCTCGGGCCAGGGAACCGAGCATGGGTCACCCCATGGCGGTTACAACCTCACTGGTTTTCTGATTTTTCTCGCCTCCGAGAGTCTGATCTTTGCGGGCCTGTTCGCCGCCTACATCGTGCTCAAGGGCTCGGCGCCCCTGTGGCTGCCGCCGGGCGTGGACGGCCTGGAGGTGCGCGAGCCCCTGATCAACACCGTGGTGCTGGTGAGCTCCAGCGGCGTGGCCTGGCTGGCGGAGCGGGCCCTGCACCGCCGCCAACTCGGGCGGTTCCGCCTCTGGTGGCTGCTCACCATGGCGATGGGCACCTGGTTCGTGGTGGGGCAGGCGCGCGAATGGATGGGGCTGCCCTTCGGCCTGGGTGACGGCGTGTTCGGCGCCTGCTTCTACCTGCTCACCGGCTTTCACGGTCTGCACGTGATCACGGGCGTGCTGCTGATGGCCCTGATGCTCTGGCGCTCCTTCCGCCCCGGCAACTACGACGGCGGCGAGGCGGGCGTGACGGCGGTGGGGCTCTTCTGGCATTTCGTGGATGTGATCTGGATCGTGCTGTTCGCGCTCCTCTATCTCTGGCAGGCCCGATGAGCACGGTTCCTTCGGCGCTCGACACGGATTGGCAGCAGAAGCCCAGCGGTGGCGGCCTGTTGGTGGAGGAGCGGCTGTTTGATGTGCTCGTCGTGGGCAGCGGCGCCGGCGGCGGCACCCTGGCCGGTGAGCTGGCTGAGGCGGGCCTGGCGGTGCTGCTGCTGGAGCGGGGCCTTCCCCTGCCGCTTGTTGATCAGAACGTGGCCGCCATCGACCTGTTCCGCCGCCGCCGCTACCACCCGGGCGAGGAGTGGATCGGCACCGATGGCGATCCCTTTGCCCCCCAGATGGTGATGGCCCCGGGGGGCAACACCAAGATCTGGGGCGCGGTGCTCGAGCGGATGCGCGAGCGGGAGTTCTGCCAGCTGCCGATGCAGGAGGGTCCCGGCCCCGATTGGGAGCTGCGCTACGCCGACCTCGAACCCTGGTACGACCGAGCTGAGGCTCTCTACCGCGTGCACGGCGAGACCGGATCCGATGCCACCGAACCGCCGCGCCACGCCCCCTATCCCTTGCCGCCCCGGCCCCTGGAGCGCTTCCAGGAGCTCCTGCGCCAGGACCTCCTCCGCCAGGGTTTGCGCCCCTACAGGCTGCCCCTGAGCGTGGGCGAATCAGTGGAGGATCCCAGCGGCGATGCCGAGGGCTTCGGTCTGGAGCGGGCCCGCCGCCAGCCAACGTTCGAGCAACGCACCGGTGCCGAGGTGCTGGCTCTGCACGTCTCCGCCAGCGGCCTGGAGATCCGCGGCGTGGAGGCACGCATTGAGGGGCAGCGCTGGCTGTTCCGCGCCCATCAGGTGGTGCTGGCCGCGGGCGCCGTTGCCAGCGCCGTGATCCTGCTGCGCTCCGCCAGCGAACGCCACCCCCACGGACTGGCCAATGGCTCAGGTCAGGTGGGCCGCAACCTGATGCGTCCCCAGCTCACGGCCATGCTGCAGCGCTCCGCCATCGTGCATTCGGGCCGCTACGGGCCGGGCCTTGGCCTCACCGATTTCCACAATGGCGATCGCAACGTCGACTATGCCCTTGGCGTGGTGCGTGGCGGCGGTGGCGTGCTGCAGGATCCGCTCTTCGCCGAATCGCCGCCGGTGCTTTCGCTGGTGAGCCGGCTGCTTCCCGATGCTGCCCTGGAATGGCTCGCGGACCGCTCCGTGAGCTGGTGGGTGGCGAGCGCCGTGCGTCCGGATCCGGAGAACCGCGTGAGCCTGCGGGGCGAGCGGGTGGTGGTGAATTACCTGCCCAACAACCGCGAGGCCCATGACCGGCTCGTGTACCGCTGGCTGGCGCTGATGCGCCAGGTGGAGCGCGATCCGGCCACCACCGTGGTGCAGCCGGCGCCGATCTATCCACGTGGCGAGGCCCCCCTGAGCGTGATGGGCTTTGCCTGCGGCACCTGCCGCCTGGGCAGCGATCCGGCCCTTTCGGTGGTGAACCTGGAGGGCCGCAGCCACGAGGTGGCCAACCTCTGGATCGCCGATGCCTCCATCTTCCCCGGCTGTCCTGCCGTGGGCCCCGGCCTGACGGTGGTGGCGCTGGCGCTGCGGATTGCGGCGGCGATCCGCGGGGAGCTGGGGCGCTGATCGCAGCCCCCCTCTCCCGTAGCCCTGAGCATCGCGGGCTCTACAGCCCATGCAGCAGCGCCATCTCCGAGGCGGCGCGGAACACCAGCCCATGCCGTTCCACCAGGGCATGGAGGTCGTCGTAGCCGCCGCCGATCACGGTGGCCACGGGGATGCGCCGCCGCAGGCAGGCCTCCAGCACCAGCCGGTCGCGCTGCAGGAGGCCGATGTCGCTGAGGCAGAGCCGCCCCAGCCGATCGCCGCGGTGGGGGTCAACGCCGGCGTTGTAGAGCACCAGATCGGGCCGCACCTGCTCGATCAGATCGGGGATCAGGGTCCCGATCGCGCGCAGATAGTCGTCGTCCTCCAGGCCATCGGCGAGGGGAAGGTCGAGGTCGCTGGCCTGCTTGCGCAGCGGGAAGTTGGAGGCGGCGTGGGCGGAGAAGGTGAACACGCGCGGATCGCCGGTGAAGATCGCCGCGGTGCCGTCGCCCTGGTGCACGTCGAGGTCGATCACCAGCAGCTGCCGCACCTGCCCCTCGGCCAGCAGCACCCGGGCGGCGATCGCCACATCGTTGAAGATGCAGAAGCCGCTGCCGTAGTCGGGGAAGGCGTGGTGGGT
>Ga0114976_10000607_pt1 | contig 22439 bp, 16 predicted proteins | sample S_130805_EF_Meta_FD_87319 | JGI IMG/M metagenome (GOLD analysis project Ga0114976, IMG submission 87319) | Freshwater microbial communities from Lake Simoncouche, Canada to study carbon cycling - S_130805_EF_MetaG | ecosystem: Environmental > Aquatic > Freshwater > Lake | place: Lake... | reverse complement strand
GGTCGACTGGCCCATTCGCTATCAGGATATTGCGCCTTGGTATAGTTATGTGGAAAAATTTGTCGGAATTTCAGGTAATAAAGATGGTTTGGAAACATTGCCAGACGGAGATTTTATAAAGCCATACGAATTGTCTTGTGTAGAGAAGCATTTTGGCCAAACGTTAAAAAATAAATACACGGATCGGCATGTGATTATTGCCCGAACGGCCAACTTAAGTCAAGCGGATAAAATCCATCGGGATGTGGGCCGAAGTCAATGCCAAAACCGTACTTTATGTGAGCGGGGCTGTCCTTATGGGGGATATTTTAGCAGTAATTCTGCCACTTTGCCTGCGGCCTATAATACAGGAAATTTAACATTGAAAGCACATTCAGTTGCTCATTCAATCATTTTTGACGAGAAGAAAAACAAGGCGATCGGAGTTCGTGTAGTGAATGCGCTGACCCATGAAATGGAGGAATATTTTGCCTCTATTATTTTTGTGAACGCTTCGCCTTTAGCGACCAATTTAATTTTGTTGAATTCCATTTCTTCTCGCTTCCCCAATGGCCTAGGAAATGATTCAGGAGTTTTGGGTACTCACATGGCTTTTCATAGTTATCGGGGTAGAATAACCGCCGAGTACGATGGGAATTTGGAGTATAAAACGGAGGGGAAAAGGCCAACGTCCGGCTATATACCTCGCTTTAGAAATGTATACCGACAAGAAACCGATTTTTTGAGAGGCTATGCGAGTAACCTTTCAGCCAGTCGAGTGGTGTTAAATGCCAAAGACCTTGTGGGCGAATCATTAAAGAATTCTTTGTTTGCGCAAAAACTAGGCAACTGGCACATCAACGTAGGTATGATGGGGGAAACGATTCCCAAAGCACATTCGACGGTTCGTTTGGATGGCCTATTAAAGGATAAATATGGGATACCCCAATTAAGAGTTTCGGTGGCCTATGATGATAATGACGAAAAGATGTTGAAAGATTTTCATCAGCAATTTGCCGAAATGTATGCGGCGGCAGGTTTTACGAATATTCAGCCGATTGACACCAAGCGTTTACCGGGAAATGAGAATCATGAAATGGGCGGTGTGCGCATGGGAAAAGATCCAAAGACCTCGATGTTGAATGCGTTTAACCAAATGCACCATTGTAAAAATGTGTTTGTTACTGATGGATCTTGCATGACGTCGACATCCACTCAGAATCCATCCCTCACCTATATGGCCTTGACTGCGAGGGCCGTGGATTATGCCATCAATGAAAAAAAGAAGCGGAATTTGTAGGGGCACTATTTAATTGCCAAAATTCACCATGAAAGTGGAATGCGTTTTTTAAAATTGCATTAATTTCACAAATAGGGAATTTTTAAGTTGAGGTATTACCTTACGAAATGTTGATGCCAAAGCTTTGAACCAAACCCTCCAATCCATCCCTGGAGAATTTTGCTTTTTTTAACTGGTTGATGCTGGGATTAATTTCGTAGGAATGAGCCGTTCTAAAATCGGCTTCAATTAAATTAGAATGATCAAAAAGTGCTCCAGAAAGGTCGCATTCATCGAAAATCGCTTTTGGGAGGTGGGCTTCCGTAAAATCTACTTCCTGTAAATTGCAATGAAGGAATGAAGTTCCCTTGGTTTTGACTTGATAAAAAGAGGAGAGGTTTAGGGAACATCTTTCAAAACTTACTTCAAATAGAAAAGGATTACAGGCCTCAAAATGTAATCCTTGCATTTTGCAATCGGAGAAATGAACTTTTTGCAAACAAGCACCTTCCAACTGGATTAAACTCACATTACATGACTCAAATCGGCAATCCAAGAATTTGCGATTTTTGAAATCGGCGGATTCAAAGGCACAGTTTTTAAATATACATTGCTCATATTCACCGGGCTGAATCATGGAAATTTTTTCAAATGTTTGCTCTACGATGTATATATTTTGCATGTATGAAATTAGTGTAAATGTTGGGTTTCCCAAAATTGCAATTTCAAAATAAATGCTTAAATCCACTTGTTGGTGACAAGAGTCACGGTAATTTAGCATGCAATGGTGGAAATTTACTAAATGAATATAAATATCAAACAACATTGGGAAACCATTTACCAAACAAAACAACCCAATGAAGTGAGTTGGACGGAAGAAAAACCGTTGGCCTCCTTAGGCCTTATCCACTCATTTAATCCGCCCAAGTCTGCAAAGATTATTGATATTGGTGGGGGAGATAGCTATTTGGTCGATTACTTATTGGCCGATGGTTATAGCGATATTTCCGTTTTAGATATCTCGGAAGCGGCGATTGAAAGAGCCAAAAAACGCTTAGGGAATAAGGCAAAACAAGTTACTTGGATTGTGCAAGATGTATTAGATTTTAAACCCAATGAAAAATATACTATTTGGCACGATCGGGCCGCATTTCATTTCCAAACTGAAGAAAAAACCATTAACTCCTATTTAAATCTGGTGTCAAACGCGGTATCGGGCAACGTGATTGTGGGTACTTTTTCTACCTATGGCCCTAATAAATGCAGCGGCCTGGACGTGAAGCAATATGATGAAATAGGGATGAAGAGCAGGTTTGAATCCCGGGCATTTAAAAATATTCTTTGCAAGCGAGAAAATCACATTACCCCGACGGGAGCGAGTCAAAATTTTGTTTTTTGCCTATTTAAAAAGGTGTGAATTGAGGTTCGTGGAATGGGGCAAAATCAATATCTCAGATTATCAAGTACTTGATCATAATTCGTTTCTTTTTTATTTGGTTCTCTTTAGCTTTACTAAATTTAAAAATTTAGTAAAGCTGGTTGGTACAGTCTCGTTTAATGCAAAGAATTAAATTCGTTTCAATCGCTTGTTAAATAAATAATTTAAGCTGATGTTCCAAACGAAATCATCTCCAGGAATCCTTGAACTTAATTTTTTGTTCATAATTGATGAAATGGTGAATGGAATATGTTTATTTGAAAGCGTCAAAGTTTCAGTGATGTAGTAGCCATCCACTCCATCAATATCCAAATAATAGATTTGAGGATAGAAGCGCAAAAATGTGTCTTTGACCAACAAAACATTGTTGATGACTGCGTTGAATGTTACAAAGTTGGTCCGGTGATTGGTTCCTTCCGTAAGCCCTTGAGAGATTAAATAATACATTCCCAACGTAACTTTTTTGGAAATTTGGTAGGTAGGAATCCACTCGGTCGCTAAATATTGTTGGGGATTTAAAATCGTTTTTGGGACCCCTATATTGTCATACAAAGTCGTATTTCTAAAGGCTACAGAAGGATGTCCGCCGATACTAAATTTGAATTTTTTTTGGTTGACAGCCTTGTATCGAAACCAAAAAATAAAGGACCAAGGTCTGCCTTCTAAAGAAAAACGAAATTGAGGCTCAAAGGCTAGTCGGTCGCTGCCCACAGATAAATCAAAAATAGCTGCAGGCTTTCCTAAGGTAAACATGGGTAAAATTGAAAAGCCATTTTGCGTCACAGCTACGGCGCCCGAAATGTGATATATTTTTTGGGTGCTATCTTCTGAAATGGCGTCATCGGCCTTGGCAATAGTCGACACAATTAAAAATACAATACATAGTAATGCTAGAATTTTTCGTGTCATTAGAAGTGAGGGATTTTTTTAAATTATGGTAAAGATCGCAAATTTATTTAATTGGCCTTGTGCTTAGGAATAATCAACATAAATAGATTAAAGGGTAAAAATTGATAATTTTACTTATCTTGAAAATCAATCAATGAAAAATTTCGCGATCATTCTCTTTTTGGGAGTTTTTTTGCCCTACTTAATTTTAGGTCAGCAAAAGCCTGCTTATGAACTTTATAATGCGAAGGGCAAAAAATTGGCCTATGGCAAAATGATTAAAACACTCCTCAAGCAAGATGTGATATTGTTTGGGGAATTGCATAATAATCCGATTAGCCATTGGTTAGAGATTGAGGTCACCAAATCATGTTTGTCGGCCCGTGAATTAGTGTTAGGCGCTGAGATGTTTGAACAGGATAATCAACAAGCCATAAACCTGTATCTCAATGGGAAAATGACGGAAAAGGGGTTGGATTCAGCGGCCCGACTTTGGAAAAATTATAAAACGGATTATGCTCCATTAGTTAATTTAGCCAAGGAAAATAAGCTCAATTTTATAGCCACCAATATCCCTCGTAAATTTGCTAGCCTTGTGTCAAAAGGGGGTTTTGAAAGTTTGGAAAAATTGTCTGACGAAGAAAAAACCTGGATTGTACCCTTGCCTATTTTGTATGATGCTGAGCTACCTGGATATGTCAAAATGCTGAAGATGATGGAGGAGCACAAATTGCCTAATATGGCCAAAGCACAAGCAATTAAGGATGCGACGATGGCCTATTTTATTTTTCAAAACCAAAAGCCTGAGGGGTTATTTATTCATTATAATGGCTCCTACCATTCTGAGTATTTTGAGGGGATTTCTTGGTATCTTAAAAAGTCAAACCCCAACCTAAAAATCGCCACGATCGCGACCGTAAGTCAAGATGAAATTAGTTCACTTTTACCGGAACATTTTGGAAAAGCAGATTACATTATTTGTGTGGATAGTGACATGACGTCTTCTTACTAAATTGCAGGTTATTTGAAATGATCAAGTACTAGATCGCAATTTGTTTCTTATTTATTTATTTCTCTTTAGCTTTACTAACTTTTTAAAAGTTAGTAAAGCTGCTTGCTACAGTCTCGTTTAACGCAAAAATGCAAGGTAATCCGTGGGGCTTAAAATTCTTTTGAGAACTTATTTTCAAGTAGTTTTTCCTTGAATGCCGATTTAAATGAGTGGGCAAAAGTGATCATGATGGCTCTTGTATCTGCCTTTTGGGTACGTTCTGAAGTGAAAGTAGACGTGTAATTACTCGAGCCACTTTTTAGCGTATTAAAAGCATCCACTAAAATGATGCTGATTCTCGAATTGCCTTTTCCTAATTTTTGTTGAAACCCTAAATCTATATTATAAAGAGCTAAAAGCCGTCCTTGAGGGGTGGTTGCCGCTGAATTATAATTCCCAATGATTTGTAATTTGCTCGACTTACCTGCTGCGATATTATTGATCAATTTCCCGTACCAGTTGAAGGATTTTTGTACGGCATCCGTCAAAATATTACTCGCATTTAGCTCTTGTTCAAACAATGTTAAACTCGCGTTAAAATCATAAAATGTCGAAGGTTTCCCGATCAGCATATTTTCTAATCCATAACTATCAGCCGTGCCTATATTCATGGGCTTATTCAAGACAGATCCATCGGCTTGTTGTTGATAAAATCCACGAATGGTGTTCACGGAGTGCCTCGTAAATAGACTGGAAGAAAGGCTGTAATTTTCAAATTCTTTGGCATAGCCAAGCTCAAAAGCATCGATGATCTCAGGCTTTAAATTGGGATTCCCACTGTGGGGATTTAATACATCTGTAATATCAACGAATGGGTTTAGTTGGCCCAAACCGGGTCTGTTTATTCTTTTTCCGTAGGTGAATTTCCAGCTTGTGCTTTCATTCACTTTATATTGAATTTGCGTGGTTGGGAATATTTTAAGGTAGTTATTGGAAATTTGAGTGGACTTATCAATGGTCTGCCCTTGGTTGTTGACCAACTCCGCTCGCAGGCCAATTTCATATTCCCAACCTCTTCCTTTTTCGCCAATTTGATTTTTAAATTGGGCGTATGCTGCTTGGACATCTTCCGAAAAATCAAAAAGATTACTAGCGGCGGGATTTCGTACATACGCAGCATTTAAAAAATTGGATGTTTCAAAATCTGCCTTAATCGTTCTGAAAATCCCTTTATATCCCGTCTCAAAAACACCTGTGGACGTAATCGGAACACTATAATCCAATTTTAAATTGGTGATCGCCCCATCTGTATAATTATGCGTTTTTTGAGTAGATAGAGCATTGATTAGGATTAATTTTTCATTTAAATCTTGAGTTTTTATATCGGTATTTTCCCTTCCCTCTTCTATGGAAGTAGTCGCACTGGCACTTAACGATTTTTTGGGAGTACTAAAATTTCGACTATAAGTAAGGGCAAATTCGCCCACTTTTGCTCGTTGATATTCCCATGAGTGCCTATTATTTCCGCTGCTAAACGCCAAATCTTTTTTGACGATTTGATTGACTAAATCCTCATCATTATCCTGCCCCACCATATTTCCGATCGCCTCAAAAGATAAATTATTTTTATCATTTGGATTGAAATCAATATTAAGCTTTAAGTTTTGGAGTCTTTCAACACGCTCATCGTTGCGACCTTGATTAATTAAATAGGTATTAGGCAGCTCATAATTTGTTCGATTGGTATTGATTGTTTTTGTTCTTCCGGCAAAACGGTTGTCGTAGCTTAAGCCAACATTCACCTTTTTAGTTTTGTGATTTAAAAGAAAAGAGCTGTTTACCCGCTCTCTCGACCCCATTCCTCCTCCTATAGCAAATGCTCCGTTGACCCCCACTTGAGTGTTTTTTTTGAGCCTAATATTAATAATTCCACTTTCCGCATTGGCATCATATTTGGAAGAAGCTTGTGTAATAATTTCAATACTCTCAATACTGCTAGCGGGAATTTGATCCGGGTTTGCCATGTTTGAATTCCGACCATTGATTAGGATTAATGGAGATTTCCCTCGCAAGGTAACCACCCCATCATTGTCGACTGAAACCGTTGGCGTAATTTTTAGCAAATCTGTCGCCGTTCCCCCAGTTTGGGTTATGTTGGCCGCCGCATTTACAATAAAGCCTTCGCTTGTTTTTTCAATCAGTTTTTTTTGAGCGGTCACAACCACTTCGTTCAACAGGGTATTATCTGGCAATAAAGGGAAATCACCTAATACCAAAGTTGGGTTTTCAGAAGTCAATGAAATTTTTTGAGTCTTTGGTTTATACCCGACTAAACTTGCTTTGAAATGGTACGTTCCAAATGGTATATTATTGAAATGAAAATGGCCTAATGAATCAGTTGTTTCTATGAATAAAGCCTTGGTGGAATCTGTGGATTTTGCCAACGAAACGGTAGCGAATTCAATCGCTTGATTTTTGTCAACAAGATTTCCCTTGATGTTCCCTGAATTTTGTGCGTGTAGGGAAACACTTAATAAGGCAAAAATAATCAGAATAATAGTTGATTTCATAAGGCTTCAGTTTTCTTTAAAATTACGATTATATAATTTAAGACCAATTAAGTATAGATAAAAACGATTGATTTGTAGATAAGAAACATTTATTCATTTCAAAGCATTTTATTTTTACAAAGGCAATTTTATCAAGTACTAGATCGCAATTTGTTTCTTGTTTATTTTTTTCTCTTTAGCTTTACTAACTTTTTAAAAGTTAGTAAAGCTGCTTGCTACAGTCTCGTTCAATGCAAAGGATCAAATTTGAAGAATTAAAATCTACGATAAAAAAGGCCTTTATCTGCGCGGGAATGTCCGAGGATCAAGCCGAAATTTGTGCTCTAACACATGCAGAAACAAGTTGCGATGGCATCTTTTCCCACGGACTAAATCGGGTGGAGCGATTTATCAACTACATAGAAAATGGTTGGGTGAATCTCGCCGCTAAGCCGACCTTTGAGCAACAATTTGGATCTATTGAAATATATAATGGTAACCTCGCCCCAGGTGTTACGAATGCTTTTTTTGCGATGGATCGTGCGATAGAAATTGCAAAGTCAACAGGTTTGGGATTGGTGTCCTTGAACAATACAACGCATTGGATGCGGGGTGGAACATACGGTTGGCACGCGGCTAACCAAGGCATGATCGGAATTTGCTGGACCAATACAGAATCTTGTATGCCTGCTTGGGGTGCTACATCTGCGAGCATTGGCAATAACCCATTTGTCATGGCGATTCCTAGGCAGGAAGGTCATGTGGTTTTAGATATGGCGATGTCTCAATATTCGTATGGGAAATTAGAAAACACTCGATTAAATAATGAAAAGCTGCCCTATGACGGCGGTTTTGATTCGGACGGCTTGTTGACCGATGACCCAGGAGAAATTGAAAAAACCAGACGTATACTGCCAACCGGTTATTGGAAGGGATCGAGCTTCGCCATCGTGTTGGACTTATTGGCCAGTCTTCTTTCCAATGGAAAAACGACGGCTGCCATAGACCAGTACGGGTATGGGAATTGTGGGGGATGTTCCCAAGTTTTCATCGCAATTGACCCTCTCAAAATGAATGATCAACCTTTTGTAGACCAAGCATTGCAGCAGACCATTGAGCAATTGAGGCAAGCTGTCCCAGTGAACGAAGGAGGCGAAATTCTTTACCCAGGGGAAAGATCGCTTAGGAATAGGCGCGAAAATTTAATTAAAGGAGTTCCTGTTCACGATTCGGTGTGGGAAACGGTCAAGAAATTAGCCAGACTAGAGCATTAATCTAATATGACCTATATAGGCCGAGTAGATTAGATATTTTCATAGAATTTAAATGTTAAACAACGAAAACACTTCTAGAAAATTTCTGCAATTTAAGACCTTGGTTATGCACGAATTTACGTGCTAAAGTATCCATTGAATTTTTAATTGTTGCATCAGCATGACATGGGGAAATCTTAGATTCGCTTAGCGAGATATTAAAGTCAAATTTTAAAGAAACCATTTGATACCTAGGCTTTTTCAAACAAAGTCGTAATTTTAAATAGATTTTATAAACCTATGAAAATGAAAACATACGTATTTTTTAGCTTGCTGTTTATTTCAATGAGCCCAATTTTTGGCTTAACTAAACTGAGAAATTTACATTCGTCCAACAAGCCTGGTAAAAAACAAAAATTGTTTGACGGGAAAACTTTTAAAGGCTGGGAAGGCGACACCCTAACGACTTGGCGAATCCAGGATGGCATGTTGGTGGGAGGCTCCTTAGAAACAAGAGTTCCTCACAACAATTTCTTAAGTACTAAAAAAACCTACCATAATTTTTATTTGAAACTGAAGATAAAATTAACCGGAACGGAGGGCTTTGTTAACTCAGGAATTCAATTTCGAAGTGTGAAAGCCACAAATCCAGCTTATGAAATGATTGGGTATCAGGCGGATTGGGGCAAGGATTATTGGGCTAGTTTATATGATGAATCAAGGCGTAATAAAACGCTAATGAAGCCCAATGAAGCAGATGTGCTTTCATGGATCAAGCAAGGCGATTGGAATACCTATGAAGTAAGGGCTGAAAATGAGCGAATTCGCCTCTATATAAATGGCAGGCAAACCGTTGATTATACGGAAATGGATACTTCTATATCCTCTTCGGGCCTCATTGCTTTACAGATTCACGGCGGTGCGAAAGCGATAGTTGCATTTAAAGATATTTACTTGCAAGAGCTTCCATAAACAAACCGATCGATGAAAAGAAGTATTTTTTTTCTGTATATTTTTTGCTCAATAGGTATGTTGGAGAGTTTTTCTCAAACGAGGCCGATCGATAAGAATGCGACGAGGGAAACAAAAAACCTATTCAAAGCGCTGTATAAAATTCAAAAATCAGGTACGATTTTTGGGCACCAACATGCTACTGAGTATGGAAGGGGATGGTCTGGGGATGCGGATAGGTCGGACGTCAAATCGGTCACTGGGAGTCACCCAGGAGTTATTGGGATAGATTTCAGTGGATTTTCGGGGGTGAATGCGGCCAATTATAAGGCTAAATTGAGGCAGATTGTACAGCAACATTATACACAGGGTGGCGTTATTACGATTGCGTGGCATTTTAATAATCCATTGGGTCCTGGGGGATTTTATTGGAAAGATTCGCTGTCGGCACCCGTAGTTTCAAGACTTATTCCTGGAGGCGATTCACATGGGATATATAAAAACATTTTGGCTGACATCGCGGATTGGCTGAAGTCTTGTAAGGGGCCAAAGGGAGAAGCAATCCCCATGATTTTTAGGCCTTTTCATGAGTTTGATGGCAATTGGTTTTGGTGGGGAGCAGGTCATTGTAGCGTAGAAGAATTTATTCAGATTTGGCGTTTCACAGTAGATTATTTAAAGGATGATCAACAAGTACATAATCTTTTATATGCTTTTTCTCCTGATAATAAATTTTTAACGGAGGCCAAATTTTTGGAGCGATATCCGGGTAATTCGTATGTCGATATGGTGGGCATGGATAATTATGGGGACATGGGCAGAAATGGATATAATTTACCAAAAGCCGTTGAAAAGCTTTTGATTGTTTCAAATTATGCGAAGAAGAATAAAAAATTGGCCGCTTTTACGGAAACAGGCTTAGAAACGATCCCTAATGTCAATTGGTGGACAGACGTACTATTAAAAGTCATGAAAACGGAGGGATTGAATTTAAGCTATGTCTTGGTTTGGAGAAATGATATTAGGAGTCCGACACATTATTATGCGCCCTTCCCTGGTCAAGTTTCAGTACCTGATTTTATGAAGTTTTACGAGGATCCGTTCACATTGTTTTTAGAGGATTTGCGCAAACAAAACATATATCGTTTTAAGAATAACTAATATGAAGGCAACAGAAATACAAGTGGGTGTCGTGGGTTTAGGCTTGATGGGATGCAGTATAGCTACATGTTTATTGATGTCGGGCCATCCCGTAGTTGCCATTGCGCCAATTCCTGTTGACATGGAAACTGCCGAATTTCGGATTAGAAAACATTTAACGAAGGCAAGGGAAGAAGGATTAATTGCTGAATCGCCGGATTTTTATTTGGGTAATTTGTTGATTAGTGAAGCGTATTCGAATTTAAAAGCATGCCAATTGGTCATCGAGTGTACCATAGAAAATGAGGAAATTAAGCGATCCGTTTATGGTAAGATTGAGGCTGAAATTGACGAAGAAGCTTTACTCACGTCAAATACATCAGCTATTCCCATCAGTGAGCTTCAAAATTTGACTCAAAAACCAGAACGTTTTTTTGGTTTGCATTGGGCAGAGCCATCACATACAACACGTTTTTTGGAAATTATTTGTGGGGCAAAAAGTGATGTTACAAAGGGGGAATATTTATATGAATTAGCGCAGGGATGGGGAAAGGAGCCAACGTTAGTGCGCAAGGATATTCGTGGATTTATTGCGAATAGATTAATGTATGCGATGTACCGAGAGGCATTTTATTTGGTCGAAAATGGATATGCAACGGTAGAAGATGTGGATCGTGCCTGCCGAAATAATACGGGATATTGGATGACATTGGTCGGGGTTTTTGGTTGGATGGATTTAACGGGAGTTCCTGCCTATCATAATGTCATGAAGGATTTAAATTCCACCTTATATAATGGAACTGAGGTGCCAAAATTGATTGATGACATCGTAAAATCTGGGGGTAAAGGTGTGAGTAATGGTCAGGGGTTCTACCAATATAGTCCCGAGGAGGCAAAATTATGGGAAGAAACCTTTGCCGACTTCAGTTATGAAATTAGAAAGTTGGCCTTAAAATACCCGGCGGATGTGGTGAAGTCTAAATTAAAAACCAAATAGTTGATCTAGAAAATCAGTCTATTTTTGGGTAATTCGATTTGTTGCGTATAGCTTTACTAACTTTTAAAAAGTTAGTAAAGCTGGTGCTGCGAGGTATGTTTTTTGGAATTTGGCTCTTTCCCTGTAAAAAACACAATTTATTTTTAAACGGGATTTAGTGCGCTAAAAACTATTTGACTTAAAAAATTAAAAACAAATTTTTCGTCTTTATCGCTAGAAATATCAGTCAATCTAGGCAAATTCTTGCTAAAATATTGTTGGCTATGGGCGGTTTCAATCAACGTACTACTTAGGGACCTAGAATAAGCATAGGTGGGATTTAAGCTTAGCATTACCTCAGCAATTTTATTACATAAGTCTTTATAAGGTTTGAACACTTGAAAGGAATTGATCTCTTTAACTTCTTTAATGAGGTATACTTTACTGCTTTCGGAAAGGACAATTTGGTTTAAAAAGGATTTATTGTAATCTAAAAGGCTCGAACTCTCAGGTAAAGCTTGCGTAAATAAATTTATAATCAGTGTTAGCTTTTCCTTTGGGTTTTCAATATTTTGAACGGTAAAATCAACAAGAAATTCCATATAGGACCAATACCAGTTTAAGATGTAGAGAAGCAATCGATGCTTATTTTCAAAATAACGATAAATCGATGCCTCCGTTGTAGACATTTTTAAGGCTAATTTCTTAAAGGTAAAATGTTCGAAACCTAATTCTTGGATTAAATCAATGGCATTTTTCACAATCTGCTTTCCTAATTCAGAGGATTCTGGGTCGCGTAAATAAATATGCTCGTTGACCTTAAAGGTAAGTTGGTAATCCATTTTTATCTATTAATAAAGAACAAATATAATTATAGTAAAAGTATTATGAAATTAGTTTTAATATTTTTTACAATAGTAATACTATTATGTTGAAAAGTGTTATATCTTTGTAAAAAAATACAAATGGATTTCAAGTCGGCCATAAATCGCATCAGTCAATTAACAAAGCTCCACAAAAAGGAGGTTTTGGGAATTTACCTTTTTTCGGCTTTTTCGGGTTTAGTTCAATTGAGTTTACCGCTAGGCGTACAAGCTATCGTAGGTTTTGTGCTGGGCGCGACCATGGTGACTTCCATTTATGTACTCATTTTTTTAGTGGTGTTGGGAGTATTGATTGTTGGCTTACTCCAAATAAATCAAATGAGATTAATTGAAAAAGTCCAACAACAAATATTTGCGGATCATGCATTTGAGTTTGTGACCAAGATTCCGCGATTTGATTTAAAACGATGGGATTCATATTATCTTCCGGAGAAAGTCAATCATTTTTTTGAAACGGTGACTATTCAAAAAAGTTTTTCAAAGATTTTGCTGGATATGCCCATGGCTACCATCCAAATTATTTTGGGATTGCTTTTATTATCTTTTTATCATCCATTCTTTATTGTTTGGGGGGTCATTCAAATTCTAGTTATTTGGTGGATATTGCAAAATACGAGCAAGCCAGGACTTTCTACCAGCATGGCTGAAAGTAAGTATAAGTATGCGGTAGCGTCTTGGTTTGGAGAAATGGCTCGAACATTAAAATCTATTAAGTTCAGCGAACCTGATTTGGCCATTAACAAAACAGATTTACAGGTGACTGGGTATTTGGGCGCTCGGACAAAGCATTTTAAAGTACTGTTATTTCAATATAAGATTCTTGTTTTTTTCAAGGTTTGCATGACCTTAGCCATGTTAACTATTGGCGCAGTTTTATTGGTCAATCAACAACTTAATGTGGGCGAATTTATTGCCGCAGAAATTGTGATCATCATGGTCATTAATGCGGTTGAGAAATTAATTATTAGTTTGGATAGCTTTTATGATTTGGCTACCGGATTAGAGAAGTTGGCAATCATTACGGAATCACCCCTTGAAACAAATGAAAGCCTTGTCTTAAACTCCTTATTGAGTGGGATGCAAATTAATTTCATTGATTTCTCATTTGAATTTGAAAAGGGAACACCTCTTTTAAAACATGTTAGTCTAGCTATTGAAAGGGGGTCTAAAATAGGTATCCACGGACCTCAAGGATCAGGAAAATCAATTTTTTTACGGATGCTGACTGGGAATTACACTGATTTTATCGGCTCACTTTTGATTAATCAAATTCCAATACAAAATTTGAATAAGGAGGAATATCGCAGGCAAGTCGGGACATTTTTACAAGGACACGAAATTTTTATGGGCACCTTATGGGAGAACATTACTTTGGGCCAAACCGATATAACTGCAGATATGATCACCCAGCAAGCAAATAAATTAGGTTTTTCAAATCTTCTACAATATTTCCCAATGGGTTTTGATACAATTTTGGATCCGATGGGTAAAAAACTTTCCGAGTCACTTAAAAAGAAAATTCTATTGGTTCGGGCCACTATAGGAAAGAAGTCTTTGCTTTTATTAGAGGAACCGTGGAATGGCTTGCCGAATGAATTACAAGTTAAAATGAAGCATTATTTTTTGAATGAATTACCTAATGTCACGGTCATCATTGCGACCAATGATGCTGAGTATATTCAAAAATGTAGTACGGCATTTGAAATCAACAATGGTGTTATTTTAGACTAAATATATGGCGGATCACTTTTTTAAGTCTTTTAAGCATGTGTATTTGCAAGATAAAAAGAGCTATTTAAATAGGTGGCTATTATTTATTTTGGGTCTATTTGTGGCTTGCTTATTTCTTCCTTGGACTCAAAATATAAAAGCCAAAGGAATCGTGACTAGTCTTTTTCAAGAGCAAAGGCCACAAGCAGTGAATTCACCCATTCCCGGGAAAATAATGAAGTGGTGGGTGCGAGAAGGCGATTTTGTGAAAAAAGGGGATACATTAATTCAGATTTCTGAAATCAAAGAGGATTATTTGGATCCTAATTTGGTGAATCGTACGGAGCAACAAGTCAATGCAAAAAAAGGCGCGATTTCATTTTATACAGATAAGGTGAATGTAACTGAGTCGCAAATTCAAAATTTGCAAAACAGTAAGAAGTTGAAAATTGAGCAAATTGTCAATAAGTTAAAGCAATTAGAAAATAAATTAGGGGGCGAAAGGGCAGAATTAATGGCTGGCATTAATGAGTTTAATTTAGCGAAAGATCAATTTGAGCGTCAACAAAAAATGTATGAACAGGGTTTAGTTTCTCAAACGCAGCTCCAACAAAGAAACGTGGTTTTTCAGAACGCCCAAGCTAAGAAAACGGTTGCTGAAAATAAATTGGAGCAAACAATTCAAGAAATTGTCAATACAAAAATTGAACTAAGGGGAGTAGAGCAAGAGTATAATGAAAAAATCAATAAAGCTGAAGGGGAAAGATTACAGAGTCTTGGGACCATAGAAGTTGGCAAAGGTGAGGTGGCAAAACTAGAAAATCAAGTCAGCAATTATCGAATTAGAAATGGTATGTACATCATTCTTGCGCCCCAAGATGGTCAAATTACGCAGGCAAAAAAGGCGGGTTTAGGGGAGGTGATTAAGGAGGGCGAAGACTTAATGAGCATCGTCCCACCTAAAGTGAATTATGCCGTTGAAATGTTTGTAAGGCCTGTTGACTTACCGCTTATTTCAAAAGGCCAAAAGGTGAGGTTTATGTTTGATGGATTTCCTGCCATTATTTTTAGCGGTTGGCCTAATCAAAGCTATGGAACGTTTGGTGGTCAAGTTATGGCCATCGAAAATTCGATAAGTCCTAACGGCATGTTTAGAGTTCTTGTCTCTGAAGATTTACAAGATCGTCCTTGGCCGGACCAAGTTAAAATTGGAGGTGGAGCTCAAGGTATTTCGCTTTTGAAAAATGTTCCTATTTGGTATGAATTATGGCGAAATATTAACGGATTCCCTCCTGATTATTACCAAGCGTCGTCCAAAAAATGAAAAAATTAATTGGGTTTTTACTGATTTCTGTTCGACTATTTTCACAAGATGGTTTACTGACTTTGCATTCCGATGAAGTTCTTTTAATGGTTCAAAAGTATCATCCAATCGCTAAGCAAGCATATATTGGAGTTCAAACAGCCCAAGCAAATATATTGGCAGCTCAAGGAAATTTTGATCCCGTTTTTAACCAATATTCAAGTCAAAAAACATTAGATGGGAAGAATTATTACCAATATCAATCGCCAAATGTGACCATTCCTACTTGGTATGGCATTGAAATTTCGGGAGGTATGGAGTTTTTGAATGGCTCTCGGACTAACCCAGACCAAAGTTTGGGACAAACAAGTTATGTAGGTGTTTCCGTTCCTTTGGCAAGAAATTTAATGATGGATAAGCGTCGGGCTACCTTAATCCAAGCAAAAATATTCAATCAGATGGCTGTTCAGGAGCAAAGAAGCGTGATCAATCAAATTATTGTCGATGCGATGGCCGCTTATTGGAATTGGGTAAAATCATACCGCGTCTATGAAACGGTCAAACAAAATTTAAAGGTGGCAGCGGATCGTCAATCCTTAACCAAGAAGGGATTTGAATTTGGCGAGAGGCCGGCCATAGATACCGTGGAGGCGGCTAGCCAACAACAGTTCTTCTCTAATATTGCAGAAGCGAAATGGCTCGAATTTCAAAATTCAAGTTTAGATTTATCTGCATTTTTATGGGCGGAGAATAACACACCTATTCAGATACCGGATCAAATTATCCCCTCTGAATCTTTAGAATCTATTCTCGGAACCAATTTTTCTTTGACTGATTTAATTGAACAAGCAATGAAAAATCATCCTGAACTTCAGATTTATTCCCTTAAAATTTCTGCTTTGCAAGTTGATAAAAAGTTAAAATTTCAAGGCTTGTTGCCCAAAATAGATTTACAATACAATCAAATTTCCTCAAATCAAACGCCCTTGTTTACTGCACCACTATTTGAAAATAATTTCAAATATGGCTTTAAGGTTGAAATACCTCTTCGGTTTTCTCAGGGAAGAGCAGAATACCAAAAAGCGAAATTAAAGCTTCAAGATGAATCATTATATCAAGATCAGAAAAGGAGATCGATCGAATTAAAAATTAAATCATACCACAATGAAATGATTGCTTTGCGAAAACAGATTTTTACTCAAGAGGCCACAAATAAAAACTTATTAGCACTCGTTAAAGCAGAAGAAAGTAGATTTTTTAATGGGGAATCTTCCCTTTTTTTAATTAATTCCCGAGAAAATAAAGCGCTTGAAGCCTTGGAGAAATTAATCGAATTAAAAACAAAATTTGCTAAAACAGTCTACGCGCTTCAAGGAAGTGCTGGGTTATTGGGCGGTATTTAAAGTCAGTTTGTGTTGCGGGTTTGTGAGATAATAATTTAGAAGTAGGATTGCATATAACCCAAGGGTATTTTATCCTTGGGTTTATTTTTATCAGTTGTGTGATCAATAAAAAAAGTTGTTAATCATTGACTTTAATTATTTGCGTATAGCTTTACTAAATTTAAAATTTAGTAAAGCTGGTGCTACGAGGTATATTTTAGGCTTTTTCCTGTTTCCTTCCTTTTTTGATTTTCCTTTTTTTAGCGGATTACCTTAATGATTTTAACACTATTTATATTTATTCTAAATAGCTTGTTTTTTAGGAAGTGGACTTTTATATTTGCAATCTATTTATAATTAGTCTAAATTAATATAATATGATTTACCGCCTAGGTTTTCTGTTTTTCTTATTATTTTCTTTGTATACTTCTACAGCAAAAACTGAATTTATTGATTCAACGCGGGCATCCAAAATGCTTACTGAGGTAATTGTCATAGCCAATCCTGGGGTGAAAGGGTTTCCTTATTTAGCTGATTTTGACGGCACTCGCTTAATGGTTTCCAAAAAATCTGAATTAATTCTACTTGAAAAGTTGGATGCAAATTTTGCTAATCAATCTTTAAGACAAGTTTTTGGGAGAACACCCGGACTTCATGTCATTGAAAGTGACCCTTCTGGTTTTAATACAAGCATTGCGATTCGTGGCTTAAGCACGAATCGTTCGTGGGATTTTAACATGAGGCAAAATGGGTATGATATCACTCCGGATCCGATGGGCTATAATGAAGCGTATTATACGCCCTCGCTCGAATGGGTTGAAAAAATTGAAATTGTTCGTGGGGCCGCCGCTTTGCAATATGGACCTCAAGTAGGCGGTTTGATTAATTATATTCTCGAAAAACCAATTTTTGACATGAGATTTAGGGGGGAAGTCCAACAATCTTTTGGGTCTTTTGGACTAAAGTCATCCCTCATTAAATTTCGTTCCGGAGTAAAAAATTTGGCATTTGTTGCCTCGCATCAATATAGAGAAGGTGATGGCTTTAGACCAAATTCTAATTTTAGCTCTAATCAAAGCTACATTAGAGTTGATTGGAAGCCTTTTAGCCATGGTCTTTTTTCATTTGAATTGACAAAATCAAACGCGCTGGCCCAATTGGCCGGAGGAATAAGTGAGGCTCAATTTAAAGTAGATCCATGGGTTTCATATAGGGCTAGAAATTATTTTTCTTCTCATTGGTTTATGCCCGTTGTTAAATTCAATTATTCACCAAGTAAATTATTTAATTCCCAATTACAAATTTTTGCCATTCAGAGTGGCAGGTCTCAATTAGGTTTTACTAAAACTAACGACGTCTTAGATGTTCTAAATAGCTCTGGCAATTATTCGAATCGGTCGCTAGATGTGGATGAATATATGTCCTATGGGGCGGAAATTCGTTCGGGGCTAAGCGCATTTAATGAAAAATGGCAATCGTCCGCTGGACTTAGGGTTTTTAGAGGAAATATGTTTCGCCAACAACAAGGATTAGCTGATAACGGAACAGCATATTCCGAGTATTTAGTGGAGTCTAAATTTCCTCGGTCCCTAACCTTTGTCAACCAAAACTTCTCAGCATTTATCGAAAATGCGTTGTCAATTACCCCCAAATTTAAGTTGACAGGTGGAATGAGGTATGAATATATTGTTTCGCAAGGCAATGGTTTGATGAGTAGTAACACACCTTTTTTGAGCCCTGATCGCCAGCGTAGTTTTATCTTATGGGGTGCGGGAGCATCATTTAAGCCTTCTTCAGAGCTTGAAATTTATGGCAATGCCTCCCAAAGTTTTAGACCCATTAGTTTTTCAGATTTATTGCCGGCCGCAACGACCGATGTTGTTGACTCAGCCTTAAAAGACGCAAGATCGCTGAATTTCGATTTGGGAATTAGGGGCAAAAAAGGCAATTTCTTCCGCTATGATATGAGTGCCTATCGACTTCAATTTTCAGATAGGATTGGAAGCCTATCCATGAAAAATTCAAATGGCCAATCTTATTTGTTTAGAACAAACTTAGGACAAAGTTCTTCCGTTGGCCTTGAATTATATGTAGAACTCGACCCTATTTCATGGCTAAACGGGAGTTCTCGTTATGGTAACATAAGTGTGTTTTTGTCTTTAGGAGTCAATAATGCTATTTATCAAAACTTTGTTTTAACATCAGGAGAAAATTTAGCAGGTAAATATCTGGAAAATGCGCCGCAACAAATTCTTCGTTCCGGAATTACATATAGCTATAAGCGTTTGTCATTTACCTATCAAATGAGCTATACTGCAGAATCTTTTTCTGACGCTCAAAATACGGTTAAGCCTAACACCTCTGGTACGATTGGGCTAATCCCAGGTTATACGTTAGACGACTTTTCCTTTACGTATAAATACCGTAAACATTGGCATTTGAAGGGATCAGTAAACAATATAGGCGATGTTTTATATTTCACTCGCAGAGGAACTGGGGCTTTTCCCGGGTATGGCATCTTGCCTGCCGCACCCCGAAATTTGAGTTGCACGTTAGGTTTTGTTTTTTAAATTAATCAGTTAATAGATCAAGATTATAAGTTAGTTATAGGGTAATTTAGATCTTTGGGTCTAGCTTTACTAACTTTTTAAAAGTTAGTAAAGCTTGGGGTTCGAGGTATGTTTTTTACTCTTTAATTATCTTAAATTGGTATAAAATTTAACTGTAGCAATTATTTATATGCCAACATCCTTAGTTTTGTTAAATTTGATCAATCTATCTTTTGATAGGTAAAGTTCAAAAAAGGAGCGTGAAAAAAATAATTAGAATCAAGTAATTAAATCGGACAAAATATTTATTTTGAATTTTAAACTTATGAAAAACCTCAAAAGCCGATTAAAAAAAGGGGAAACCCTTCACGGTTGCTGGCTCAACCTGGGCAGCTCCTTGACTGCAGAGATTGTTGGCCTATCTGGTTTTGATTGGGTTTTAATTGACCTGGAACATGGAGCAGGATCAGAAAAAGAGGCTTTGGGGCAAATTCAAGCACTTCAACATACCTCTGCTGGAATCATTGTTCGGGTGGAGAGTGCTGAACCCCAACGAATTCATCGGGTTTTAGATATGGGAGCAGAAGGAGTTATGTGTCCGAAAATAAATAATCTAAGTGAAGCTAAAAAGGTCGTTAATGGCCTTTATTATCCACCAATGGGCCAGCGGGGCGTCGCTAAAATGGTGAGAGCAACACAATTTGCCCAAAATTTTCAAAGCTATTATGAGGCTTCTCAAGAAAATATTTTAGGAATTGTTCAAATTGAAACGAGAGAGGTCTTACATCATGTCGACGAAATCGCAAATTTAGAGGGGGTGGATGTACTATTTATTGGCCCAGCAGACCTTTCTATGGAGTTGGGTATTTTTGGTCAATTTAATCATCCAGATTTTTTAGCGGCCGTTGAAAAGACCATTAAGGCCGCTAATCAAGCAGGAAAAGCGACAGGAATTTTATTTTTTAATCCAGAGGAATATATCAAATATCATCAAATGGGCATAAGATTTATTGCTTGTGGCGCCGATGCAACTTTTGTAGCGGATGGGGCAAAAAATATGGCGGAAAAATTATCCAAACTTAGATCTCAAGAACTATGATATTAGATCCTATTATTTTATTGGCCATCGGTATAGTGTTAGTCGTTGGAGGTATTATTGGCTTAAAGCTACATCCATTTTTAGCCCTTTTATTAGGAGCGTTTGTTGTCGCTTTTTTGACGCCGGCTACTATTTTGGAGCAGTTTGCCCTGTCAAAAGGGATGGATGCCAGCGCAGCTCTGTCCTTCTCGAAAAAAAGTGTGGGCGAACGGATTGCCACCGAATTTGGGAATACCTGTGCTAAAATAGGCATATTAATTGCCATGGCCGCGATCATCGGAAAATGCATGTTGGAATCCGGTGCAGCAGAACGAATCATAAGATCCCTTTTAAAATTTACGGGCGTGGAAAAAGCTCCTTTCGCCTTTCTTTTTGGGAGCTTTTTTTTAGGAATTCCTGTGTTTTTTGACACGGTCATATTTTTAATGATTCCCCTTGCGAAAGCCATGACTTTACGCATCGGCAAAAATTATCTACTGTTAATTTTATGTATTATGTCGGGCGCTGCCATGGCTAATTCCTTAGTTCCGCCGGCGCCGGGGCCGCTTTTTTTAATCGGTGAAATGCATATTCCAATCGGCTTAATGATGGGTTGTGGTATAGTTGTTGGTTTTTTTACCGTATCGGCGGGGTATATTTTTTCTGTTTGGGCCAATAAAAAATGGCCGATTGATTTACGGGATTCGGTCGACGCGAAATTGGAGGATCTTAAAAAAATATCAGCCAAGGAAGATCAAAATTTACCCGGATTAGGGGTCTCTTTGTTGCCAGTCATGATTCCATTAGTACTTATTTGTTTAGATACAGCGATGTCCAATTTCTTTAAAGGGGGAAATTTCGTTGATTCAGGAAGTATATTTAACCAATTTGCGGCTGTCATTAAATTTTTTGGTGACAAAAATATTGCCATTATTTTAGGGGGAGTTGCCGCCTTAGGGGTCATGGCAAAAAACAAAAAGAATAAGGAACAAAGTTTGACACCTTTTGTGCAAACTGCTTTAATGAGCGGTGGAGGAATTATTTTGATAACGGCTGCTGGTGGAGCATTTGGTGGGACACTCCAGCAAACTGGCATAAGCGCTAAAATTGCCGAATTGACCGCTGGGTACCAAATGGCATTAATTCCTATGGCATTTTTTATTGCAGCTGTGGTTCGTACGGCACAAGGATCGGCCACGGTGGCGCTGATTACGGCTTCTGGAATTTTGTCAGGGATGGCAGGTCAGGCTAATTTAGCGTTTAATCCGGTATATATTGGTTTGGCGATCGGCTGCGGATCCAAATTAGTTCCGTGGATGAACGATGCGGGGTTTTGGATATTTTGTAAATTGAGCGACCTGTCGGAGAAGGAAGCGCTTAAAACAATTTCACCTCTCTTGGTTGTGATGGGATTAACGGGTTTAGTGGTTATTTTAATTGGGGCAAAATTATTCCCTTTGATTTAATTTATACGTGAAAAATAGTGAATTTATCTAGGACGCCTTATGTCGTTACTTAGATGAAAAATCAATAGAATTGGATCAAAGCTATTGCTATTGTTAATAGAAAAATAAAATAAATATGTCTTATATCGTTGGACCCCGTATTAAGGAAATTCACATCACCCCAATTGCGATTGTGGATCCCCCCTTATTGAATGCGGCCGGTTTACACGCGCCTTATGCGTTGCGGACAGTTTTGGAAATTGTGACGGAAGATAACATTTCTGGCATTAGCGAAATCCCAGGAACAAAGGATATTGATGCTGCTTTGGAAGAATCAAAAAAACTTTTGATCGGCCAAGATGTTTTTCAATTAAACCAAATTCGACAAATTTTAGAGCTGGCCTTTGGGACAGATTCGGTCGCTGACCGAGGATTAGCTCCATGGGACCAACGAAAATTGGTGCATATTTTCAGTGCTGTGGAGGTGGCTTGCATGGATATCATGGGCAAAGTAACGGGTAAACCCATCGTCGATTTATTGGGTGGGAAGATGCGCGATAGAGTTCCTTTTTCAGCGTATTTGTTTTATAAATATGAGGGTGCTGGAGGTAAGTTGGGCTTTGAAATGAACCCCAATGCCACGG
>Ga0114976_10000606_pt1 | contig 22442 bp, 22 predicted proteins | sample S_130805_EF_Meta_FD_87319 | JGI IMG/M metagenome (GOLD analysis project Ga0114976, IMG submission 87319) | Freshwater microbial communities from Lake Simoncouche, Canada to study carbon cycling - S_130805_EF_MetaG | ecosystem: Environmental > Aquatic > Freshwater > Lake | place: Lake... | reverse complement strand
GCCCAGAACATCATTCCCTCCTCCACCGGCGCCGCCAAGGCGGTGGGCAAGGTGATCCCGGCCCTCAACGGCAAACTCACCGGCATGGCCTTCCGCGTGCCCACCCCCGATGTGTCGGTGGTGGACCTCACCGTGAACTTGGAGCGGCCCACCAGCTACGAGGCCGTGAAGGCGGCGATGAAGGCCGCCTCCGAAGGGCCGATGCGGGGGATCCTCGGCTACACCGAGGACGAGGTGGTGTCCACCGATTTCCTTGGCGAATCCTGCACCTCGATCTTCGATGCGGGGGCCGGCATCGCCCTCACCGACACCTTCATGAAGCTGGTGGCTTGGTACGACAACGAGTGGGGCTACTCCTGCAAGTGCCTCGATCTGATCCGCCACATCCAGTCGGCCTGAACCCTGCTTTCAACCTCGCCGTGGGCCCCGGGGCCCAGGCCTGGCCTCAGCCCGCCGCTGCGAAACGGTCCGTCTTGAGGCGGCAGTGCTCCATGAGCAGGTCCTCGCCGCTGCCCAGCCTGTTCTGGCTGGCATAGGCCTCCTGCTCCAGCAGTCGCTCGTCGCCGCTGGTGTCCTGATACAGCGGTTCCTCCAGGTGGGCGGCCAGCTCGGGGGCCATGCGGCGATCCAGCCCCAATTTCTGGGGCAGGGCCCGCAGGTGGCCCGCCGCACAGCTCTGGGCCACGTGCACCGACTCGTGGTTCAACACCCGGGCGAAGTCGACCGTTCCCTTGCGCACCACACTCGGATCAATGCGCAGGGTGCCGCGGATGTGGTCCCACTCGGCGGCGGCACCCTGCTTGCGCGGCGCTTCGATGCTGAGCCGTACCCCCGCCGCCTGCAGGGTGGCCAGCAGGCGGCGGATGGCCTGCTGTTCGGCGGCGTAGGTGGGCGGGGAGGCCATCAGGGCCCGCAGCTGCTCCACCGTCAGTTCCGGATCGCCGGGACGGCGTTTGTAGCTGTAGCGCACCCCCCCATCCTCCAGATCCTCAGCGTGGGGCAACCAGTCCCGATCCGCCTGGCTCAGGATGTCAAAAATGTTGTCCTCCAGCAGGGCCAGGGGCCGCTGCTCGGGCGGCGGCTCCGGCGAAAAGCGCTCGAGCAGCACGGGCAAGGACGTGTTGGCCGCCAGGGTGAAGGCCCGGTGGAAGGCATCGGGAAGGGCCGCCAGCACCAGCCCTACCAAGGTGAACCCCAGGGCCAGCTGATAGCCCCTGGCCCTGGGGACCTGTTCCACCAACGGCAGGCCGCAGAGCGGACAGGCCAGTCGGCGACGGGGCCGACGCGGCAGGGCCACGGGCTGGCGGCGACAGGAGGGGCACTGATAAACGGGCATCGCAGGGACGAAGTCCTACCCGGGCCCGCAGCTCGGATCTTTGTCTTGGACCCTAGGGCCTTAGAACCACTTGCGAAGATCACTTCCTTTGGCAGGCCTCGATGACCCTCACCGCCCTGGTGCGCCAACTGCGGCAGGCGACCCTGACCGGCGAGCTGCTGGCGAAATCGCACAAGAAGCTCTAGATGCTGCTAACGCTGCAACTGATGCTGCTCTATCAGCTGCTGAAGCTGCAGACGCTGCAACAGCTGCTGCAACAGAAGCTAAGGAATCTGCAGATGCTGCTACAGCAGCAGTTGCTGCTCTTTCAGCTGAGGTAGCAAAGCTAATGGCTGATCTAAACCTAAGAATCACAAAGTTGGGCAACACACTTGCCACGATTCTTAAGAAGCTCACCAAGTAATACAAGCTTCACCGGAGTCCGTTAAAAGACTCTATAACCGAAGCCCGGTTCCTTTACAGGAACCGGGCTTCGGCCTTTTATTTGAGTATTTCTTCAGTTATTAACTAGATATTTAGAGAGCTTCGGTACCCTGAGCCCATGAAATTAGTTAGAACGCTTAGCGAATCTGAAGCCAAGAAAGTTCAAACCTTTATCCTTTTTGGTGGCGGATTCACTACCATCGCTATCTGGACAAAATTAGAAGACCCCCTAAATTTGCCCAAGATGTTTGTGCTGGTTTTGTTTGCCGCAGTTGTTTTAGCTCTTTCATTGCCGGCTTTATTAAGTTATCGTGAAATTAGATCAAACGGTCAAAGGATTGGCCTTGCCCTTATTGGCTTGTTCTGTCTAGGACTTTCTATTTCAACAACAGCAACTGATGTTAGGTACACCGCGATATTTGGTGAGTATCACCGCAATAATGGCGCTCTCTCATACCTGGCAATGGCAATCTTGATGGGCGCAGGTGCCTTAGTTTTCAATCTAAAGAGTTCTGACAGATATCTAAAATTCTATGTAGTAACTGGATTGATTTTGACCGAATATGGCTTTCTTCAAGCGTCAGGCAAAGACCCAGTTGGCTGGACAATCGATTACAACCCGTTTATCACTACGCTTGGAAATCCAAACTTCACATCGGGTTTTCTAGGTATAAGTGCGATTGCAATATTGCTTCTTGCTGTTGAATCTACAGATCGTAAATTCCAGACAGCATATGCAGTTGGGTTATTGGCTGATCTTTATATTCTTAAGCGCTCAGGTTCAATTCAAGGTCTATTTGGTTTTCTAATCGGTGCCGCAATAATCATCATCGTAAAGTTATGGTTACTCAACAAGAAATATGGGCAGATTAGCCTAATTTTGACGGCTATTGGAGCTGCACCATTTGCCCTGGCCGTGCTTAACGTGGGCCCGCTTGCGAGTAAGTTGTATCAAGGCACATTACGTAACCGTCTTGATTACTGGAACGCAGCAATAGATATGTTTAAAGATCACCCAATTTTTGGCGTTGGTATCGATCGATTTGGTGAGTATTACCGACAATACGCTGTGCAGAACCAAGTCGTCCAAGGCCAGATCACCGATAACGCGCATAGTGTTTATGTGCAGATTTTAGCCACAGGTGGACTTATTACTTTTGTTCCTTACATGTTAGTTATTGGTTTCATATCTTACGTTGGCTTTAAGGCACTACTAAAAGCCACTGGCGCTACAAAGTTGCGAATTGCTGGCATATTCGGAATCTGGCTAGGAACCCTTGCAGTAAACATTGTTGCCATTGATAATTTAGGAGTTGCTGTCTGGTTCTGGATTACCGGTGGTGTTTTGATCTCTACCTCTTCTTTGGTAATTAGTCAGAATGCTAATAGATCGATCGATACCTCGCAGGCGTCAACCGGGAATTCTAAATCAGCAAAAAGCACAAAAACAGGAAGTTCAATTTCAAAAGTATCTAGAAACTACTCAATTACAGAATTTCCAACAACGACTTTAATTTCGGGAGTCTTAGTGGCTGTACTAATGTTGGCCATGCTTCCAATTATGAATAAATCAACAGCTCTTCGAGAGATAAAAAGTAATTCGAAGAATTTAACAGCGAATGCCTACGTAGCTGAATTAAATCGACAAGTCGCAATCAACCAAGATAACCCACAGAATTTAATCCTCTTGGCAGATGTAGCACTGCGCCAAGGCGAAATTGAACTCTCTTATAAAATCGCAGATCGAATTCGACAGTTAGACGCTCGCTCTTTTTATGGCCAGTATTTGCCAGCGGTGGCATATGAAGCAACTAATAAGCTTGCCGAAGCAATCAAGTTTCGCGAGAAATTGGTACTGCTAGATCCTTGGAATACCTCGAATATGCTGCAACTAATTAAGAATTATGTGGCAATTGGTGACAAGGCAAAAGCCGTCGCAGTTGCCGCACAAATCAAACGAAATTATCCTGGAAGCCAAGCCGATTTAGATGCTGCGGCGCTTTTGGTTGGGTAGGCTCTACACAGATCAAAGCCATCTAACTAGTTAATGTCAAGATTTTGAAATATAAGGGTGAACACAAGCCCATCCAAGTGAAGGAGCCTGACAAAAGATGCCAGACCTAGATTTGAGCGATCGTTCTAGGGTGTTGGCGATCATCGGACAAGGCTACGTGGGTCTTCCCTTGGCAATGGCAGCTGTTGATGCTGGCTGGACTGTTATAGGGATTGAAAAGTTAATGTCACGTGTTGAACAACTTAACTTGGGGTCAAGCCCGGTTGAAGATATTTCTGATTCGCGTTTAGCAAAAGCTTTAGCAGCTGGAAAATATGCTGCGTCAAATGATCCAGCTGATGTTTCGCATGCGTCAGTTGTGACTATCTGTGTTCCAACGCCATTAAATGATGCTCGTGAGCCAGACCTTGAATTGCTTGCGAGCGCCACTAGCGACGTGGCCCCGCATCTTTCAAACCAAACACTTTTGGTTAGCGAATCAACTTCCTACCCAGGCACTTTAAGAGATGTGATTATCCCGTTAGTCAATAGTTTGAAATCAAATGCCACTAGCGAAATCTTTTTTGCGTCGGCACCAGAACGGGTAAATCCAGGAGATCCAGTTTGGGATCAAAAGAATACCCCGCGCTTAGTTGGTGGAATCGATGAAGAATCTCAAAAACGTGCGTTAGCTTTCTATAATTCAATTTGCGATTCAGTTGTTGCCACATCAACACCTGAGATTGCCGAAGCAGCAAAGATTCTAGAAAACACGTTCCGGTTAGTAAACATCGCGATGATCAATGAATTTACGCAGTTGTGTAGCGCTCAGGGAATTAATGTCCACGAAGTAATAAATGCCGCAGCTACTAAGCCTTATGGCTTTATGCCATTTAGACCTGGGGTAGGTATTGGTGGCCACTGCATTCCAGTTGATCCTCTTTACTTAACTTGGTGGGCAAGAAAAGGTGGGCAAGTAGCTAGTTTGGTAGAGCGTTCGGATGAGATTGCTAACCAAATGCCTATCTACGTCGCAGAACGGGCTCTCGCGCTTTCTAAGTCCTCAACTGGCACACCTAAGGTTCTGATTATGGGCGTGGCATATAAGCCAGGTGTTGGCGATGTTCGCGAGACTCCAGCAAGTGCCTTGCGAGCAGCACTAGTTGCTAGGGGTGCTGAGGTTGCTTGGGTTGATCCACTTGTCCCGCTTTGGGAAGGCACGAAACCAGTAGATGAATCATGGGATTGTGACGTTGCGATAGTTGCGACTAATCAACCAGGCCTAAACGTTAAGTCATTATTAACTAAAGGTATTCCAGTCTTGGACTGCACTAATAATTACGGTGAACAAGCTGGGGTGGAGCTACTTTAGTTCTGCAAGAATTCAGCAATATCTGTAATCATGGTTGAAAGATCGCGCTTAGGCTCCCAACCAACAAGTGATTTGATTAATTCGATATTTGGTACTCGACGTTCCATATCTTCAAAGCCATCACCATAGGCTTCTTCGTAAGGAACATAAACAATTTCGCTCTTAGAGTTTGTATGTTCAATGACTTTCTTAGCTAAATCATTAATTGATATCTCAAAGTCATTTCCAATATTGATAACTTTACCAATCGTGTTATCAGCAAAAGCAATTCGAACGACCGCATCTACGGCATCAACAACGTGACCAAAACATCTTGTTTGTTCACCATTGCCATAAATGGTGATTGGTTCATTTTTAAGCGCAAACTGCACAAAGCGCGGAACAACCATTCCATAAGCACCAAGTTGACGTGGTCCAACGGTGTTGAAGAATCTAACTATGCGAGTTTCAAGCTTCTTTTCAACCCAATACGCATATGCGAGCGATTCATCAATTGCTTTTGCTTCGCTATAGGACCAACGTAACGTGACGGGTGCTCCGAGAATGCGGTCATCTGATTCCTTTAATGAATCAGAATCATTCTTTCCATAAACCTCACTACTACTTGTTACAAACACTGGCTTTGAATACTTATGAGCAGACTCGAGCACATTCTCGGTGCCACGGATATTGGTCATCAAGCTCTCTAGCGGGTGATTAACAATGTTGAAAACTCCAACGGCAGCAGCAAGATGAAATACATATTCAGTTTCATTTATCAGACCATCTAACAGGGGCAGATCTAGGATCGAGCCCTCAATGAGAGTTACGCTTGTGCCGCCGAGATGTGCTGCGAGGTTTTCTTTACGGCCCGTGGCCAGGTTGTCCAAGATGGTGATTTGGTGGCCGTCAGCCACTAGTCGATCAGCCAGGTGAGACCCAATAAAACCGGCTCCGCCAGTGATCAGAATTCGCATAGGCATACCTTATTGGATGGTTGGCCATCTTTCAGGATGGTAAAAAGCACCCCCTTGGATAGGGCAAGATTTGCTCATGCGCCTAGACCATGTCTCATATGTGACTTCTCATGACCAGCTAGCAGATACTGTCCAACGGTTAGGTTCTCGTTTAGGAACCACCTTTGTTGATGGTGGAGTGCACCCAAGATTCGGTACTCGTAACTTCACAGCGCCTTTGCTAAACGGTCAATACATCGAAGTTGTATGCCCACTCGATCACCCAGCATCTGATTCATCACCGTTCGGTAAGGCTGTTTCAAAGCGCGCCGCAGAAGGCGGCGGATGGCTTACCTGGGTTGTTGCAGTTGAAGATCTAGCAGCAGTTGAAACTCGTTTAGGTCGACCAGCAGTAGACGGTCACCGCACAAAGCCAGATGGAACAGATTTAAGTTGGAAGCAGATCGGTGTTCTTGGAACGCTAGAAGATCGCCAGATGCCATTCTTCGTTCAGTGGATTAAGAATCATCACCCATCAACAGATGGAAAAGCTGTTGCGAAAATTGTGAAGATCGAAATAGCTGGAGATGAGTTAGCAATCTCTGAATGGCTTGGCTCTGAAGTAAAGGCAGCAATCGGAAGCGGCATTGAAGTTGAATGGGTTTCAGCCGAAGCAAATGATGGCGATACCGGAATTGTTGCTGTAGAAGTTGAAACTGCTTCTGGAAAAGTTAGATTAGATTAGTTCTCTTATTTGAATCTTGAGTTTTACCTAATTTTTCTTGCAATTAAACAAATTTGCGCCAAGACTGGCTGTTTAAAGGCTGTTTGATCTACTGGAACCATTCTAAAGAACTTCACAAGTTTATCTAAATACTTAATTTTGCTAATGACAAATCTAGCGTATGGAATTTTGTACAAACCCAACTTCCCGAATGATTTTTTCGAGTAATCGTACCCATCACTTTGAAGACTCAGATACTCTATTTTCAAGTCATTTGCGATTGCTAGATCGTATACATTGAATGATCTCGGCGACCAAGTATGAGATTTTGAGATTGAAAAAGTTGCCTTATGATCTGAGTTAAAGATCGAAGGAAAGTGCCCCTGCTCATATAAGTCTTCGTCTGGAACAATCACAAACAAAACACCGCCAGGTTTCAATACTTTAACCCACTCCCTTAAAGCTTCGTAGGGATTAATGACATGTTCCAAACAGTGTGAAGAAAAAACCGTATCAAAAGTAGCTTCTTGAAAATAACTTGAAATATATTGAGCATCTCCATCCTGCAGGTCAAAAATTTGAGCATTTTGATTGATTGCGTCTAACCCCGCACCTATATCAATCACTCTTCCTTTAACGTACTGAGCAATTAAATCAGGGTATAGATTCCGAGTTTTGGTGGCCTCATCCATGATGAAATACTAATGCTGGTGTAGGTTTATTGCCAGTAAGCTGGAATCCGAACCAGGCAAGACAAATTTGCCTTTACGACAGAGGATAATTTCATGTCGCCGATCCCTAAGTTAATGAAATCAATCCTCCCGCGATTAGGACGCGGTGATATAAATTTCCACAATAAGAACCCTAAAACCATAGCAATCGTAAACTGGGAAAACATAGGAGATTTTGTATTATTCACTCCTGTTGTGCGTCAAATTCGGAGAAATTTTCCAAGTAGCAAGATCATATTGGTTACACAAGAGTCCATGAAATCTTTCTCTGCCGCATGTCCTTATATTGACGAATGGGTAACTATAAAGGGACATCAAAAAGCAAAAATAGGAATGGCTTATGGTGACTCAACATCATACTTTTATAAACTTTTTTCAACCTATTTCAAACTAATGCTAAAAGGTCATGGAAGAATTGATTATATTTTTGGACCCGACTGGCTTCTATTCAGTGATCCTAATCAACCAATCAAAAATTTGCTTCAGCAAAAAACCTTCTCAAATTATAAGACTTCACTATCAAAAATAAGAACTAAATGCTACAAGGAAAATGATCATCAGGTGCCTAGGATGCTATCTATTCTTGAAATGTATGGAGTGGAAGTAACTGACAACTACTTAGAGAACTGGCTCTTTGAGGAAAGTGAAATCTTAGGGGGCGAAAATAATTCAAAAGAAAAACTTATTGTTATCCCTCTTGGTGCTGGTCAGCATCGTCGTGAATGGCCATTATCGAGAGTCGCTGAATTGTGCCGTCAGATATCTTCTAACTTCGAAGGCTACATTTTCGTATTTATTGGTCCAGCGAGCTTGGCTACAATCGAGAATCTTGAAACTCTTTCAAATGTCCAGAATTCTAGAGTAGTGATTGGCAAAACAACCCTTGCTGAGTCAGCAAAACTAGTTTCTATCTCGGAGTTAGTAATTTCGAATGATTCTGGTATTGCGCACATTGCGGCTTCGCTTGGGCGAAAAACCATTGTCATTAGTTCGCATGCAGATTCTGCCGATATGTGGCATTTAAATTCGCCAGCAAGATACAAGCCTTGGCAAAATGTAAGTGTGGTTCTGCAGCCCAAGGAAATAACAAAGCCTTGCGTGGGAAACTGCAAAAGTGATACCGCCCACTGTATTCTTGCCGTCAGCGTCCAAGATGTTTATGATGCATTTGTATTATTGATGAATTAAAGTGGAAGGAAGTTCCTTGAAAATTTCTGAACTTCTATTTAATAGAATTCGAGTTTTACAGTCTGTAACACCTCTACAAATTGAATTGATCGAAAAACTCGCTTCATCAATCACGGAAGCATATCAAAATGGAAATAAAGTTTTAGTATTTGGCAACGGGGGTAGCGCAGCGGAAGCTCAGCACTTCACGACTGAGTTAATTGGTAGATTCAAAAAAGACAGAAAATCCTTACCAGCCATTTCTCTAAATTCGGACACCACGGCTATAACTGCAATTGCAAACGACTATGGGTACGATCAAGTTTTCGCAAGACAGGTTGAAGGATTATCAGAAACAGGAGATGTGCTAATTGGAATTTCCACATCCGGGTCATCACCTAGCGTCATAAATGCTCTAGAAACTGGATTACACAACAATGCGGTTTGCTTTTTGTTAACGGGAACTCGTAAGAATTTGAAGACCACAGAAGGAATAACAAAAATTGGCGTTGGCGGTGAGATAACAGCTTTAATACAAGAAATGCATTTAACCTTGATACATATAGTTTGCGAGTTAGTCGAGGACAAATTAGGACTTTCTGAGTTTCCAGGCTACGAAAATCTCCCTAAAATCACTAACGAGAGTGATGCTCGTGAACTGGACTTCACAAAGTCTGGGGACATTACATGGGTTAATGGGTGCTTTGACTTAATTCATGAAGGACATCTTAAACTTCTTAACATGGCTTCAAAAAAGTCCCCTTTCTTAATAGTAGGAATAAATTCTGACAGTTCAGTTAGGAAAATTAAGGGTTCTGATAGACCACTCGTTGATCAGAATTCAAGAGCAAACGCATTACTGCTTTTGGGATTTGTAGACATGGTTATCATTTATGACTCTGATAACCCACTTAAGTTATTGGAATTGATCAAACCTAAATTTGTGGTTAAGGGTGAAGAATATGCAGAGATTACCTATCCGGAATTGGATTATCTAAAAAGAAGTAGCGTAGAGATAACATATGTAGGAAATGTAAAGGGTTTGAGCACCTCCTCAATAATAGAAAAAGCAAGATTTTGAAAAAGAAATCAAGCAAGATACTTTTTCTTGATAGAGATGGAACTTTAATTTATGACCGTAATTATATAAATAATCCTGAGCAAGTAGAGTTAATTCCTGGAGTTGTAAAGTTCTTGAAATTTGTAACAAAAATGGATGTTGCGCTACATGTAGTTAGCAATCAGTCTGGCGTCGGCAGAAATATAATAGATCGAGGAGACTTCGAAATTGTTGATAGAAAATTTAGAAAGATATTCGCGGATTCCGATTTAGATTTTGCTTCCGTAAATTACTGCACCCATAAGCCTGACGATAATTGTCAGTGCAGAAAGCCCGGATTGGGACTTTTTACGGATGTAATCAAAAGTTCGCCTTTTCCACAAAAAATGGCTTTTATGGGTAATTCAAAAGTGGACGAGCAGGCAGCAAACAATCTTCTAATCAAGTATTGGAATGTTCCGAATTTAGATTCGAAGGGAGAATTTGAAATGTTTTTCGATGAGCTCATAATGAGGGCGCAGAGTCATTTTTATGAATAAGGATAAGCCACAAAAATTTCCAAAAGTTTTAGTTGTGGGCGATACGATGCTTGACACTTGGCAATATTTTGAGAGTTATCGGTTATCTCCGGAGGCTGACATACCAATCGTCAAGAAAACTCTTGAAACTCGAGCTGTCGGGGGTGCTGGCAACGCTTTAAGGCACTTGAATTACCTCTCAGATTCAAACCACAGTCTTATAGCTGCAATAGGGCTAGATCCTCAAGGATCAATCTTAGAAAAAGTTGCTCTTGAGCATTCTCTTGATATTGATTGGGTAAGAATTGAGCGTAGCACAACATTGAAAAAGAGAGTGTTCGTGGATGGGACACCAATCTTCCGAGAGGATATTGAAGATTCATCAGAAGTCGGAATCTTCGTTGAGTCAACTATTTTAAATAGAATTGAAATGAAGATACCCGATTATGACGTGGTTTTAGTTTCAGACTACGCCAAAGGGTTGTTGACCAAAAGACTAATAGTAGGCATTCTCGAGTTAGCTGGAAAATACAAAAAACCATTAGTTGTCGATCCAGGAGTAGATCGATTGCACCTCTATGCTGGATATGACTACATAAAGCCAAATTTAAAAGAATGGCAGATTTATGTAGACTCTATGAGAAGCGAAGACGAAGCCATAGAAAAATTGATTAGAGATGGCACTAAAGGGATAGTTGTAACGCTCGGTTCGCAAGGTGTCAGATATATTAATGAAAAATTAGAGAGCAAGATCGTATCTCCATCCCTACAAGTTAATCCTATAGACGTTACGGGCGCTGGTGATTCAGTAGCCGCCGCACTAAGTCTGATAATAATTAATAACGCTATTCTCACTTCTGATCTGGAATACTTAAATCAAATAGGCGGAGAAACAGTTTCTAAAATAAGAACAGAATTATAGGTTCGGAATGTGAGTGTAATGACGTGAGCCAGAGTATTCGAGAAATACTTCGCACAAAAAAAGTTGTAATTCTACACGGAGGATTAGGGAACCAACTTTTTCAGTGGTCTTATGGTATTGGTTTACTGAAAAGCCCTAGTGTCAAAGAAGTAAAATTCTTGAGCATGCGCAGGAATCTGGTGCCAGCACACACGCAATTTGAACTAGGAAAATTCATTCAATCTGATGAACTTTCCTCTTTTGCAAACTTGAATCTAGAGCACAGCAAAATTATTAGGTTTCTGAAAGATCCCCTAGAGACTCGCAACCCACTGAATTCAGCCCGTATTCGAATAGTAAATACAACAAATGAACCATTTACAAATCCGGAAATAGGTGTAAGTCGAAACATTTACTTAGGTTACTATCAAAACACCTTTCAAGTAGAAAGCGCTTCTGGGCAAACTTTACCTAAAATTACAAATTCAATGCGCATTAAACCAACAGGTACTCTTGAGAAGTCGATTTTTGGAAGAACAATTGTTCATGTAAGAAGAGGTGATTTGCTAACTGAGAATCACCGGAAATCGCTCGGGGTTCTTTCTGATAATTACTACTCTGAATTAAGAAACACCATAGCTGATGACCCAATAGTGTTGACTGATGACTTGAATGAAGCTGCAAGAATTGCCAAAATTATTGGCGCGTCGGCTGTTTATGGTCCAGAAACCTTTGATGCTTTCGAATCATTAAGAATTATGTCAAATGCTAAACTTTTAGTAACAGCAAATAGCACGCTCTCTTGGTGGGGCGGCTACTTGGGAATTGCAAATGGAAATAGCGTGATTGTCCCCTCACCTTTTTTTCGTGAAATCAAGGGTTTGGAAGTTGATACTTTTCGCATAGTCGGAGCAAGCTCCCAAAAGTCAGATTTTATAGAGTAAAGAAGATGGAAGATAATTTTGAAGAATGCCTAGTCACAGTTGTCATACCTAATTACAATCAAGAAAAGTTCGTGACAAGAGCGGTTGCAAGCGTTATAAAACAAAGTCACAAAAACGTCGAAATTATTGTTGTAGATGATGGCTCAACTGACAGTTCAATTCTTCAACTTAGACAATTTGGGAAATTAATTACGATAGTTTTAAAAGAAAATGGGGGGGCTGCCTCAGCTAGAAATCTTGGTATGACTCATAGCAATGGTGACTTTATTTGTTTTTTAGATGCTGACGACTTTCTAGCAACGAACTTTATTCAATCACAGTTAAGTTCCTTGCGAAAAAGTGGAAATAAACTGGCTTACTGCCGCATGAATATAGTCGACGCAGATGCAAATTTAATTGGACAGTCAAAAGAGACACGAGATGGCAACTTCAAAAATGTTTTTCAGAGAGAATTTGGTAGCACACCTTTCCCGCCCAGCGCTATGCTGGTTGATGGCGCTGTTGTTAGAGAGTCAGTTAAATGGAATACGAAACTAAATAAATATGCTGAAGACTTTGAGTTTATTGGAAAATGCGCACAGTTAACTGACTTTAGCTTTAACAATGAGCCTTTGGTATTCCACACAGAGCATACAGAGAGTTTAACAGCGAGAATTACGAGCGACTACTTAATTGACAATTTAGTGGTTATGAAAAATTTGCTTATTACTTACCATAATTTTAATCCTCTGCGGTGGACTTACGGATTCTTGAGAGTTTTCAAGATATATTCCCTTTCAGTTTTGAAGCAAAAGATTCGAGCAAATTGATACACCCTCATTTAATTTGCTAAGTTTGGTTCATCAGTGAATACAAGTTCATATATTTATTACATCCTTTTTCAATGTCAAAGTATTTTTCAGCAGCTTCTCTGCAGCGATAACTTGTTTCTTTGTCATTGTACAAATCGATAAGTTCCTTAGCTTTGTCTGCCAAATCATCATTTCGGTGAATTACAACACCTATTCTTGAATCCGCAAAAATTTCATCACAATCACCTAAACCCGCATTTATGACAACTGGTCGACCTATCGCAAGAAATTCGGCAATCTTCGTAGGCATAGCTGCTTTTAGCGAAGGGCCAGCATCCTCTTTACATATCGAAATCCCAAAACTGTATTCGCTCATTAATTCAGCCATTTCCTGTTGACTAACGGTGAAGGTCGAGTTCTCTCCCGCGTCTAGTCGGTCAACTATCGACTCCTTTGGTTTTGCCCACGCAATTTCACAACCAATTAATCTTTTCAAATTCTGAACAAACTTACTGCTGAGTTCTAGATCGTAGTAATTATTGTATGTTCCAGAGTAAAGTCCTTTGAAACTTTTGGGCATTAATGGAGAAAACTGAAACCTCTCTAAATCTACTGCCGTCGGAACCACAGTTCTTAAAGTTGGCAAGTTGGTATGACGTTTTTCAAGGATAGGTACCACCGAATTAGTTAAGGTGGAAATCGCAACGGAAGCACCGCAAGCTAGATTTTCAATTGGCTCATAAACTGATAAAAGTTTTCTGTTGACTAAGCTTTTTTCAATATATCTTCTTTGGTCAGCCCAAAGACTCCGTACATCCCAAAGCACCCGGTTCTGGCCAACAATTCGAGCAGCGACAGCTGGAAAGTCACTACGTGCGTGAGTTATTGACGCATCAGGCAATTGTCTGGCTAGCTGAAATGTTCGCAAAACCGCTCCAAAGGGTCCATTTTTGCCAAAAGGCAAATGGGTCCACTCCACGCCAGCGAGGTTCATCCGCTCGCTAACCGCAGTAGGTACAGTCTGCTTTTCGAACGTGATCAAATTGATTTTTAGGCCGTGACTAGCAAGCCTTTCCATCAAAGGCATAATCTGGCTTGACCCTACTCCCTCAGCAAGAGAATCTACTGTCGCGTAAGTTAAATCAAATTTATACATTATTCGCCAAAACTGTTTCGAATACTTTTTCCCATTTTTCCAAAAGGATTTTTCGAGTGTGATATTCATTTATATAGTTGATTGCTTTTGGCATCGAATCTCTGATTTCCGACAATTCTAGATTTCTGAGTGCGATTTCCCAATCGTCCTGTTTGATGCACATACTTGAAATTCCCACTTCATCAGCCACTCTTTGGTATGCCTTTGTGTTCGAAAACAAAGTTGGGAGTCCTAAGTGCCACATAGACATCAATTTATTTTCTGGTTTTAAATCTGCAAATTTGTCTGTCGTGTCAACAGGAATTATTGCGAAATTACTTTGTGAAGCCTTCTCAATCACTTTATTCAAAGTCCATGGAATTATTTCTATTTTTTTATACGACAATGGAAATAGTCTCTTGATTGCTCTGCCGGTATCAATTTTTCCAATATAGCCACCCCATCGCGGGAACGTAATGTTTGTAAGTAAAACCAACTTAAATTTGTTTTCAAGTAGAAACTTATCTAAGTAAGGGGCAATTATCTTAAAATGCTTTATGGTATAGCCAAAGCCTTCCCAAAAAATACATTTTTCTTCAGATGCCTGACTAATACTGTCTGCTCTTAACTTTTGACCAAAATCCAGCTCTGAGTGATCATCTAGAATGACAAAAACATTTTTATTAAACTTAAGTACTTGCTCTGCCTGCTCTGGGCTCGCGACTATTACTGCTGAGGCATCAGTACATGCTCGTTTTAGCGCACGCGAATAAGTTAAGGCAGAAAAGTTACTAGACCTGTTTGAGGCTCTAACCAAATTACGTAAAGCATCTTGTAAGAGACTTGGGCGTTCGCCCAGATAGCCATCAACAATGTCTAAAATTACGGGCTTATTCGTTTGTTTAATCCAGTAATTCAGATTTGAAGCACCTGAAAGTACTAGTAGTTCACTATCTAGTGGCGAACCAACCTCTAGATTGAAAGTTGATGAATCATTGATTATCCCAACTCGTCTTCTATCGCCTGGATGACTTAAATCTTTTGAGTAAGGCACGTATCCAATAGTTATTTTTTTGCTCATTGATTCTGTTTTCCAACTTCACCAAGATATCTTGCGTACTCATTGTTTCCAAGAGTTCTAGCAAGTTCAGCTAATTGGGCTTTGTTTATCCAGCCAAATTTGAACGCAACTTCTTCCAAACATCCAATTTTATAATTCAAGTCTTGCTCAACTGATTTTATATAGTTCGCAGCTTCATTCATGCTGTCAACAGTTCCACAATCCATCCAAGCAGTACCCTTTTCAAGCTCTTTTAGAATCAATTTTCCATCCAGTAAATAACTGTTTATAACCGAAGTAATTTCAAGTTCACCACGTGGACTTTTTGTCACATTTCTAGCTCTTTCGATCACTGTGTTATCAAAGAAATAGAGGCCAGGAATAGCTATATCCGACTTAGGAGCTGCAGGCTTTTCTTCGATTGAAACTACTTTGCCCGAAGCAAGAACTTCAGCGACTCCATATCTTTCAGGCTCAGATACACGAAAACCAAAAATTGTGGCACCGTCACCATTGTGAATTTCCGAGAGGCGTCGCCCCAGCCCTGATCCATAGAAAATATTGTCACCCAAAATAAGAGCTACTGAATCTTTGCCAATAAATTTTTCGCCAATAATAAAGGCTTGAGCTAGACCTTCGGGTTTTGGCTGTTGCTCGTAAGTAATTGCGATCCCGATTGAACTTCCATCACCTAGTAGGTTCTTAAAGTTATTGGCATCCTGCGGTGTCGTGATAATCAGGACTTCTCTAATGCCGGCAAGCATTAGCGTTGAAAGGGGGTAGTAAATTAGGGGCTTGTCATAAACTGGTAACAGTTGCTTACTGGTAGTTTTAGTCAAAGGCCATAGCCGTGACCCCGTACCACCGGCGAGAATTATGCCCTTCACCTGATTAAGGGTACTTGACCTGTAGGTTTGGTCAATCACATTGATAAGGGGCGATTGAAGTGCGTATTCTCATAACAGGTGGGGCAGGTTTTATTGGCTCCAATTATGTCCGCCGAATCGCTGATGGCACATTAGGCGGAATCAGCAAGATTACGGTTTTGGACAAATTGACCTATGCGGGAACCCTCACGAATTTATTGGATGTGGAATCAGACAGTTTTGAGTTTGTACATGGCGACATTTGTGATTCCAAACTTATGGACAAACTCGCAAAGAGCCATGATCTAGTTGTCAACTTTGCTGCAGAATCGCACGTGGATCGCTCGATAAATGGTGCCAAGGACTTCGTAGTAACAAACGTACTTGGAACCCAGACACTTCTTGATTCAATAAAGAAAAGTGGTGTTCAAACCTATCTGCAGGTATCTACTGATGAAGTTTATGGCTCAATAGAATTTGGATCCTGGCCAGAAACTGATCCACTTCTACCAAATTCGCCTTACGCGGCATCAAAAGCATCAGCAGACTTGCTTTGCCGTTCGTATAACAAGACTCATGGGATGGACATTCGAATTACGCGCTGCAGTAACAACTACGGGCGTAATCAATTCCCGGAAAAAATAATTCCTTTATTTGTTACAAACTTAATTGACAGAAAAAAGGTACCAGTTTACGGCAGCGGTTTGAATGTAAGGGACTGGTTGCATGTTGACGACCATTGCCAAGGTATTCATTTAGCTCTTACAAAGGGAAAACCGGGTGAAATTTACAATATTGGTGGTGGAACTGAATTGAACAACCTGGAGCTTACTGAGCAGATTTTAGAAATAATGGGTAATGGTAAGGATTCAATCGAGCATGTGGAAGATCGAAAGGGTCATGACTTTAGGTATTCCGTAGATATTAAAAAGATTGCCGGGGAACTTGGATATAAGCCTAAAGTCTCTTGGAAACAAGGATTAACGGAAACAGTCAATTGGTACCAGGAAAACCAAAACTGGTGGCGGCCACTCAAGAAATGAAATGGCTTATTTCTGGCGCAAGCGGGCAACTTGGACGATGCCTTCAGCAAGTTTTAAACTCACAAGGCATTGAATATGTTGCATTAACAAAGCAAGAATTGGATATATCAAACCGAAAAGAAACAATCAATCTGGTGCAGGACATAAGGGCTAATGTAGTTGTTAATGTGGCTGCTTATACAAACGTTGAAAATGCAGAAAGTGAAGTGAAAGTTGCGTATGACGTTAACCAGGCAGGTGCCGCAAACATGGCATCGGCAAGCAAGTCCATCGGTGCGAAGTTCGTACATTTTTCAACTGATTATGTTTTCTCAGGCATTAAGACTTCTCCATGGGAAGTGGATGATTTAACTGAACCTATTTCTGTTTATGGTAAAAGTAAATTGGCGGGCGAGACTGAAATAACTGATGAGTATAAAGAAAACTCATTGATTATTCGGACCGCCTGGCTTTATAGTTCATATGGAAAGAATTTCTACAAGACTATTCTTAATAAAGCAATAAATACTAAAGATTCCGTGAAAGTAGTTAGTGATCAAATCGGACAGCCGACAAGCGCATTGGACTTAGCCGAGCTAACAGTACTCGCAGTAAAGAGTGATGTAGCCCCAGGCATTTTTCACGCCACGAACGCTGGATCCACGAGTTGGTATGAATTTGCAAAGCTTATTTTTGAATTAGCTGGTGAAGACATAAGTAGAGTTTCTCCTGTTTCGACCTTAGAATTTCCTTCCAAAGTCGCGAGGCCAAAGTATTCAGCCCTGAGCAATGAAATGTGGAAAGATTCAGGATTATCCCCTCTTAGATCTTGGGAAGAATCCGTGACTGTAATGTTTCCAGTTATCTCGCAGTCACTTATTAAGTAGGATGAGAGCATGAAAGTTACACCTCTAGCAATTGATGGAGCATGGCTTATCGAGTCCCCAATTTATTCTGATAGTAGAGGAATGTTTCGAGAATGGTTTAAGTCAGATTTATTTGGCGAGAATGGCCTGCCTAATTTTGATGTTAAACAAGCGAATACTTCAGTTTCAAGTCGCGGTGTAATTAGAGGAATTCATTATAGTTTGGTAGAAAATGGCCAGGCAAAGTTAGTGACGTGTACGGCTGGTTCGATTTTGGATGTTGTAGTTGATTTGCGACCAAATTCTAGAAACTATGGAAACCATGTTACGGTCGAACTTTTTTCGAATGAAGGCAAATCTGTGTTCATTTCAAGCGGATTGGGTCATGGGTTTCAGGCACTGGAAGAATTTACGGCAGTTACTTACTTACTTGACAAGGAATATTCACCAAGTAATGAATATGGAGTGAACCCGCTAGATAAGGATTTAGCTGTTAGCTGGAAGCCCATGAATTTTATTATTTCCGAAAAAGATAGCAAAGCACCTTGCTTCTATAACCTTAGATCTACGGAGTCTAATTGATGAAGCTAAAGTATTCGAACAGCGCATCTTTCAATCGGGCGATTGGCGTGCTTTCCATTAGTGACAAGCGAAAACTAATTGCGATAACTGTCATTCAAGTTTTACTGGGCGTGATGGATCTTCTTGGCGTCTTAGCAGTAGGTTTGCTTGGGACCCTGTCGATCACAGGGATTCAGTCGAGGGCGCCGGGGGATCGTGTCAGCTCTGTACTAATTTTACTTAACCTTTCCGACTATTCCTTTCAAACGCAGGCTTTTGCGATCGGGTTGGCGGCAGTCTTTTTGTTGGTAGGCAGGACAGTTTTATCGATAATTTTTACTCGTAGGATTCTGTATTTCATGAGTCGTCGCGGTGCAGCTATATCCGCAAACCTCATTAATAGATTTTTGACACAACCGCTACTAACTGTACAAAGATATTCTATTCAGGAAGCACTTTTTGCAGTTACATCTGGAGTGGAAATTTTGGCACTTCAAGTACTTGCGCTTTCCGTTGTCCTAATTGCTGACGTTGCTTTGTTGATTATTTTAGTCCTTGGACTTTTCATGGTAGACCCTTTAACTTCTATTGGGACCGTTATCATCTTTGGTTTTGTGGCATTAGCTCTTTATAAATTAATGCACGAGAAAGCAGGCAAAATAGGTTCTCAGAGCTCTGAGTTAACTATCAAGAGCAGCGAAAAGATTGTTGAAGTTTTCTCCTCGTATCGTGAATCTATCGTGCGAAATCGCCGAGATTTTTATGCACGCGATATTGCTAAGACTAGATTCGAAATTTCCGACGTAAGAGCAGAAATTTCATTCATGCCTTATATAAGTAAATACGTTATTGAAACAACAGTAATTGTTGGCGCAGTTTTGATTGGAGCGGCACAATTCGTTATGCAGGATGCGGCTCAAGCAGCAGCAACACTTGGTGTATTTGTTGCAGCTGGATCACGAATCGCACCTGCAGTGCTACGAATACAACAAGGTTCAGTAACAATGAAAAATGCTCTTGGGCTATCAAAACCAACACTAGATTTGATTGAATTACTTGGAAATAAGAAGCTATCTGAGAATTTGGACGATCAAGTTCATATCAAACATGAAGGTTTTGAACCAAGTTTGGAAGTTACTAACGTTTCATTAAAATATCCAGAAAAAGCAGATAATGCCCTTTTTAATGTGACATTGACGGTGCAGCCTGGACAGGTGATTGCGATAGTTGGACCATCTGGAGCTGGAAAGACAACGCTAGTGGATGTTTTACTGGGAGTCCTGGAACCCGATTCGGGCTCGGTAAGGATCTCCGGGACGACACCACTTGAAGCTATCTCTAAATGGCCTGGCGCAATCGCATACGTCCCTCAAGACGTTTTGGTTGTAAATGGCTCCATTCGAGAAAATGTATCGCTTGGCTACCCACTCATTGCCGCCACTGATGAATTGGTTAATGACGCCATTAAAATTGCCTCATTATCTGATTTTGTGTTTAGCTCCCCAACTGGACTAGATACAAATCTTGGTGAGCGCGGAGCAAAGATAAGTGGTGGTCAACGCCAGCGAATTGGAATTGCGCGAGCTCTTTTTACAAAGCCAAAATTACTTGTTCTTGACGAGGCAACAAGCGCGCTAGATGGTGGAACAGAAGAAAGTATTTCTTCTGATATTCAAAAATTGAAAGGTTCAACCACTGTTGTTCTCATTGCGCACCGCTTATCAACTGTTCGTGATGCCGATCTTGTTCTCTACATGGATAAAGGTGAGATAGTTGTGCGTGGGACATTTGAACAAGTTCGTAAAGCGGTTCCTGATTTTGATCGCCAGGCAAAACTTATGGGACTTTAAGAAAGCTTCTGTAAATCAGCTTTAACCATTAGTTCGGCCAATTCTTTCCAGTGCGTGGTTGCCGACCAATTCAATTTGGTCTCTACTTTGCTTGAATCAGCGACTAAGGCATCAACTTCTGTTGGCCGCAGATACCGTTCTTCTGTCTCTACGTGATCCTGATAATCAAGCCCAAGCGCACCAAAAGAAGCTTGGCAGTAATCTCTAACCGTTGCACCAACGCCGGTGCCAACCACGTAGTCATCTGAAGAATCTTGTTGGAGCATCAACCACATACTTTCAACATATTCCTTGGCATAACCCCAGTCACGAACTGCATCTAAATTACCCAGGTAGAGCTTTTCTTGTAGGCCTAACTTAATGCGAGCTGCTGCCATAGTGATTTTGCGAGTTACGAAAGTTTCACCGCGACGTGGTGACTCGTGGTTAAAGAGAATTCCGTTTGTGGCATGCAGCCCGTAAGCGTCACGATAATTGCGCACAACCCAGTAGGAGTAGAGCTTCGCAGCCGCATAAGGACTTTGAGGAGCAAATGGTGATGTCTCTGATTGTGGCGGTGGGGTACTGCCAAACAGTTCAGATGTTGATGCCTGGTAAAAACGTGTATCAATCTTTGAGGCTCGGATAGCTTCGAGCAATCTGATTGTGCCGACAGCGTCAACTTGAGCTGTGAAGTCAGGCATCTCAAATGAAACCTTCACATGACTTTGTGCCGCCAAGTTATAGATTTCATGCGGTTCAATATCACGCAAAATATTAGAGATGCCCACACCATCTGTGATGTCGCCATAATGAAGATGGAAATGGTTATCTGTTTCGTGTGGATCTTTATACAGGTGATCAATACGAGAGGTGTTAAATGTTGAACTACGACGAATTATGCCGTGAACTTCATAACCTTTTTCGAGTAACAGTTCGGCCAGATATGAACCGTCTTGACCAGTTACTCCGGTTATTAGTGCGCGTTTCATCAAATACTTCCCTTAGCGTTGTTGTTTAGGAACCAAGCATAGGTTGAGGCTAATCCATCCTTGAGATCAATCTGTGCTTTCCAGCCCAGATTGTTAAGGAAATGAGTATCCAAGAGTTTTCTAGGAGTCCCATTTGGCTTGGTTTTATCAAATTTAATCGTGCCACCAAAGCCAACTACCTGCGAGACGCTCTGCGCTAGGTCAAGAATTGACGTCTCTTGCCCGCTGCCAATGTTTATCGCGACCGAGCCGTCATATTCTTTAAGCAACATCAAGCAAGCAGAGGCTAAATCCTCTACATGAAGAAATTCACGCAGTGGGGTCCCATCTCCCCAAATAGCTACCTCAGTTAGGTTGTTCACTTTTGCGTTATGGAATCTATGAATTAAAGCAGGAAGAACGTGTGCTGACTCAAGATCAAAGTTATCTCTTGGTCCATAGAGGTTGGTAGGCATTGCTGAGATCCATTTGTGTCCGTATTGCTTTCGGTATGCCTCGACTAGCTTTAGGCCAGCAATCTTGGCAATTGCGTATGGCTCATTAGTTGGTTCTAGTTCGCCAGTTAGCAGAGCTGATTCAGGAATTGGTTGAGGCGCAAATTTTGGATAGATACATGAAGAGCCAAGGAATAAAACTCTCTCAATATCGGCAGCATGAGCAGCATCTAAAAGGTTTGTTTGAATTTGTAGGTTTACAGATAAGAAATCCACTGGGAAAGTTGAGTTAGCACCAATGCCGCCAACCTTGGCTGCCGCGATTACTAGTGCATCAGGTTTAACTGTTTTCATCTCAGCGAAAACAGCATCTCGGTTTGTTAAATCAAGTTCTTTAGAACTCCTACCGAGTACATCATGACCTTGTTTTTTAGCCTCTTCTGCGATTGCTGAGCCAACCATTCCGTTGATTCCAGCAATGTAGAGGCGCATAGGGCAATGTTATCTGCCTAGTGCTTATTGCTTGAGCAAAACAAAACACCCACCGATAATCCACGGTGGGTGTTTTGTATCCCTAGAGGAGGATTCAAACTTGGTTGCGCAGTTAAGCGCTTTTGTGTTGCGTTATGAACCTGGAGTTACAGGTGGCTTTGCCTTTGCCAAGATGGCTGGCTTTGCTGGCTTAACTGGCTTTGTAGGCACAGTTGCCTTTGCGGCGTCGCGAGCGGCTTCGAAGGCAGCTTTGGCAGCAGCTTTCTGATCAGCTGTGGTTGCTGCGGCTT